>ERZ791881.373-NODE-373-length-44599-cov-6.589687_pt1 | contig 44599 bp, 77 predicted proteins | sample MGYA00510161_ERZ791881 | MGnify/ENA primary metagenome ERZ791881 (study PRJEB30046, sample SAMN00792073) | human gut metagenome | study: EMG produced TPA metagenomics assembly of the A metagenome-wide association study of gut microbiota in type 2...
TAATATCTCAACTTATAATGTAGATATTAAACTATACTATAGATAATTTATATTCTATATTTCAATCTCTTTCCATCCGGCTGGGTATGCGTCTGGTGCCCATACATTACCATCAATTAAAGATTCATAATACTTTTCATTATACTTTACTTTATCACCTTTGCTATATGCATCATGAGCGCCACTAGGTTGTTTCCAAATTGGTATACCTGATTCATCAACGCCAAAAGCGGTATATAAACTTTCTGTACCCGCACCCGGTTTCCAATCATCTTGTGAAGTATGTTCTTTAACAACTTTATAGAGTTGCGGATCACCTAAACTATTTTGACTATAGGAAATAATATCACCTTGCTTATAATTATGATTTACTTCCCATTCAGGATAAACACTAGGAACTTCCAAGGCTGTTTCTTCATCAAAAGTATTTGCAAAAAGTTGAATAACTTTTCTAAATTGTTCAGCATTTGCAAGAGGATTGTTATTTTTATTACTTCCATTTACATTCAACAAAATATCCATTCCATTAGTTAATGTATTTATATTTCCTAATTGCTCTTGCTTTTCTCTTTCTTCAATAGTAGGAACTAAACTATGCGTTCCATCTTCATTCACAATTTCTATATATCCCGCCATCGGGGGAAATTCTGGTTTACTAATAAAATCATTCAAAATGTTCACTTCCTCTCAATATCCAGAACTTGCTAGGGTAATGGGGGCAGTAACGCCCGAAAAAATGGTATTTTCAACTTTTAGTAATGCACCAGTACAAAGAGAATTAAAAACACCTGTGGCAATTTTAAATGATGGTAGTTTTATTTATACTTATAGAAATGGTGCTGACCAATATGTAAAAGTAATGAGAAAAAGAACAGATGGTTTATATGATTTACTTGACGTAGGAGCCATAAAAGATATTGGATCAAGAATTGCTAACGTGCATTTTACTTCTGATGGAGCACAATTTTATTGTGTTTTATATAGTAACACAGACGGAAATAGTAAAATATTAAGAATAGATAAAAATGGAAATGGAACTATAATAAATGCTAACGTTCATTCTAAATTAAATAATGCATATGCGTTATATTATTTAAATGGAACTTTAGTTATTTTTGATAGTTCCAGTGAAATATTTTATTCTAGTTCACCATATTCTTTTTTTACTCAGGCAGATATAAGCCCTGGTGTAAGATTTTCACATATAACAAAATATAATAATAAATTTTATCTTTTTACAGATGAAGGAACATATAGTGGCGCTAGTTTATCCTCTATGACAAAAATAAACAATTTATCTTTAATAAATGGATATGCCATTATAAATCCTTCTAATGGTGCAATTATTTATTTTACAGGCAATAATACATCCGGCGCTAAAATTGCATCAAGTCCCGAAAGCGTATCAATGCAAGATATCAGCTTAGGTTTTAATTACATGGGCGGTAAATGTATAGTTTATAATAATATTTGTTATTTTGTTAACAGTAACGGTCAACAATTTAATTTATATAAAAGAGATTTTTCTATCAATTCAAATACATTTACAGTTGTGAAAGGTGTAGCGCAAAGTACAACTTTAAATTGCTTATATGATAATTTTGTAAACTACAATAATTCATATTTTTATGTTAATATGTCCTCTGGTGGTGGAGGAATACAAGGAACTGTTACTTTATCTTTACCTAATATTTCTTTAGATAAAGTTTATGCTTATATTCGCGTAAAATCTTCAACTTAGTTTGATACTTTCACCCTAATATATGCATATGTATTATTTAATTGAATATTTGGAATTGCAATATTAGAAAAATTCCCAAACAAAAAATAATCTTTGGAACTATCTAAATTATATAAAAATCCTAAAGCTGAATTTGATTCTAACGCATACAAAGAATCTAAATATATATATCCTAAATTTTTAAATAAAGAAAATCCATTTCCAAATTTTAAATTTAAAGCAATAATAGATTGTAAATATTCTGTCCCTGTTGTATAATTTGATATAGTATATACAAAATCATCATTTACAATAAAATTTCTATTATGATATGCTAATTTTTGATTTAAAAAATAAACAATATCCCTACTTGATTCACTAGCTACTTTTCGTAATGTTATTCTCCCATTTGTTGTATCAACAACGATATAGTTAGTATTATTTCCAATAATACAACGTGTTCCATCTGAGCACATTTCACATTCTATGGTAGAAGCTTTGGCAGTAACATTAGTTGAATAATGTGTTAACGCTCCGCCTATAGTTCCAATAGCATACAAAATAGCACTTTGATTGCTATTTCCTCCAGCTAAAACAATTTTGTTATTTTTTGATGATAAAGTAGAATATATTTTTCCTTGTTCACGAACATAAACAGAACGGATAATATCTGTTTCAAAATTATTTTTACTAATATAGCTATACCCGCCGTATACATTTGAAATATCTATATAGTCATTAAAAATTATATAATCATCTGATTGTCTTACACACATGTTTGAAACATTTCCTGTTGTGTCTGTTGCTTTTCTTTGAAAATATGTTCCATCTAATTTAAACTTATATATCACACAATGCGGAATGTAAGCACTTCCACAACTAATAAAATAAAAATATCCATCACTATATAAAATTTGTCCATTTCTATTTTCATTTAGTTGTGATACTGTTATAGTTTCTGTATTCGTCACACCGAAATCTTTACTAAACGTAATTCTTGTAAAAGTATTATAAGGAGATTTATTGTTAAAAATTACTAAACGCCCTTCGTCATCTAAAACTACCACACTACCATTTAAATTATAGGATAAGCCAAGGGACATTTTGTTGCTTATTTTATAAATGCTAGGATTCCCCATTACCCTAGCAAGTTCTGGATATTGAGAGGAAGCAAAACTTGCACCATTGCATAACGCCCAATCACTTCCCAAATCCGTTCTTGCAGTTACAACAACATCACCAACTTTATAAAATTTCCTTTCGCTATACTCCCCCACAAAGTTAGATAGTGTATAGGGGGTGATGAATTTATTTTGATCCGTTCCCGCTTTTGCTTCTTCAACAGATGCTTTTCTATAATCGTAAAATGCTTTTACAAGCGCAGGGGTTAACCACTTTGTATCATCTGTTCCGGCCTGTGCCTGACCAGTTGTAGCCTTGTCAATTACTTTCTGTAAAAAGGTGTTTGATAGATTATTAACAAAAGTAGAAACGGCTTGACTATCATTTGCATCAATATTATTTTGTACCATCAATTGCCCAATTGCATATGAAATTAGGCTCATTTGATACTGAAATTTATTTTGAAGCATAGATGATGCAATACCGGATTGCAAACCATTCAAACGCTGATTATTTGTCCCGTACTCTCCATCTTGCATCATATTTGTTTTATTTTCATCAAACAATTTAAAATTGGAAGATGCCATATTTACACCTCCTAGGCATTATAAACTACGTACCAATATTCGCCAATTCTATAATAAGCCGCCGCGCCCTTTGTCTGTGCGTCAATCAATTCCCGATTGGTATATGTATCAAGTGTTCTCTCTACTGCCTCCCCACCAGAAACAAAAGCTACCATTCGAATATACCCTAAATTAGTTTCAGGAATACTATTTAAACATTCCTGTACCTTCATATTTACACCACCTTTCAACAAATAAAAGAAGGGCCTAGAGTTAACTAGACCACTTCTTTCTTCATCGTCAAATGATAATATTTACCATGAATCACACAAATATAATATACCATTCCAGCATACTTAAACGCATATGTTATACTGCTACTATCTTGACAAATAGCTTCGGAACATCCAAGGAAAATATCTGCTTGTTTTACGGTAATTTTCTTATCTTTTATTTCCTCATTTCCAAAACTGGAAATAAACTTTTTCACCCATTCATTCGGGCGAATCTTCTTTATTTGAGAATGAACCAAAGCATCATAGATTGAGTTAAGCTCAATAAAAAGTTCATCCATTTCTTTATCGGATGCCTCTCCAATTGATTTTTGAATCTTCTCCCTAACCTTCTTGTACTTAGACATCAATACATTAAACTTCTTAGAATCTCTTGCAACATAGAAAAGACCAAACATATCATTTATCATTTTCTTTTTCCCCTTTTCTTTTACTATATACAGTATACCATATCATTTTATATTTGTCAAGTGCTATTTTAATCACTTGACCATGTTCCTTCGTCCCAACCTTTGATAAATCCGGTATCGGAATCCCAGCCAAACAAAGGTTTATCTTGAATTGTATAATTCACTCGAACACCAGAAGGTTTTGGTAAAATATATCCATTCAACAATAAAGCAATTCTTTCTGGTGTGCTATTCGGATCAATAATTGCTACTGTCATTGACATATCTTGACCATCTATCAACTGATACGATACAAGGGGGAACATGGTATCAATTATTTTTATTAGACCTTCATTTGAGCCATCCCAATGATTAGCTAAAATTCTTGCTTTTAAAACAAGCCTGAAAGTATCATCAGTCAAAATAGACGGAATGTTCGGATCATCAATAGGCAACTCTCTACTTAAATCTAAAAGTTGTCCTATTTTGTCTAACTGATCTCCAACCGCTGTATCTAAAATAAATACAATATTAAAATCATTTAAACAATCAATAATCGGACTAATTTCATCTAATAATGTTTTTACATATTCATTAAATAAAGGTTTATCTGCATATTGTGAGGTGATTAGCTGTAAATACAACTCGTTTGTATCTGGCATACTAACTCACCTCTACCATGACCATTTCAGGCGTTGTATTAGCCGCATTATAAAATTGTTGCATAACATCTGCGTCACTCCATGGGCCTGTTGAAACTGTTGCAAATTGAACATTTAACACAGAGTAAGCAGGATTTTTAATGCTTTCCATTGCGGAAGTAGCTACACTCCATATAATGGACTTATAAACATTATCGCCCAATTCCATGTTTAAAATATAATCACTGATTGCATCCTTTATTTTTGTCTGGTACTCTTCATTATATCCAGCTAACTTTTTAATACTTACTTTTACATATACATCATTATATGTAGGTTTATAATATCGAATAATAAATACATTTCCTCCAACAGAAGTTAATTGAACTTCTGTCGTTCCATTTGTATAGCAACCGGGCGTTTTCTTATTATAAATTGCTGTTGCTATCTCTGTTTCTTCTCCGCCCTCTACTACAAAAGTAATAGAATGTGCTGGCAAACCTGCCGGAATGCCGGGCGGTTCAGTTCCAGTGCTTTCATTACCAGTATCGTTTTCATAACCTTTTACACGTTTTACCTCTGATATAGCAGTTATGCCAGCTTCTATACTTTCAAACACAGTTAAAGACGGCGCTCTTGTAGCTATTTCAAAACGTGCCCTTAACTCTGCATCTGTTTCAACATCTGTCCCAGGAGCGGCGGCTTGATTATTTGTTACGCCATACCATCCATAAGTAGGCGTACCAATAATTGTTATCGTATTCGGTAATGCTTCAATTTCTCCTTGTTCTTGCGACATTGCCTCTACTGTAATTGTTCCATTGCTAGGAATTTCAACAAAATCAGGAAGTAACCACACATTTCCGTTTTGATCGTGTGCTTCTCCTTTTGTAATTACCGTTGATGGATCGCCCGTTAGTGTTAATTGCACGGTTGAAGCTGTTGCAGGTTTGCGACGAATTCCAGCATAGGCGACTACATTATCAAGCCCGACCCCTATAGCATTTAATGGAGTACGATTGTTATATACCACTTGTGCCAAGCTATACGCATCATAAATTTTTCTTGCCATAATACTAATTTGCTGATAATCCATTGTATCTTGCTCAATATAAATATCATCACCGAAAATTATTTTCATTTTGTCTATTAAATCGTCTCTAATATCAGAATACAAAGGAATATGTAATCCTGAAACATCTATATAAGGCTCAAAATATGGCATATTAAACAATCACCTCCACGCTTGCCTCACCAAAATCTGTCGTTACATTTACAATAAAAGAAATCCCTCTTGTATCATTTATATCTACTTCAACATTATCAACACTTCTTACCTCTTCTACCTCTAGTATTCTTTGAGTAAGTAAAACTGTTGCACTTCTTTTAATAGAATCTGGATTCATTTGCCCAACAATAGATTGAAACATGGGAATTCCATCGCCAAGATTTTCCCACCATTCACCATAAAATAATAAAACTTTTGTTCTAATTCTTTGGCAAATTGCTTCTATTCCATCTATAAAATCAAAGGAATTTGTACCAAAGGAATAATCATATTCTCCTGTCATTTTTCTTACCCTCAATACAAACACCTCCATTCTCAACCTACAATTTCTTCTAAAGCCGCTATTCTTTCCTCATGATTATTTAATCTTGCAACTATCGAATCAATTGTTGTTGTATATTTAGTTGTATTAAACTTTATTCCTTCTTCACTTATTTCTATTGCATTTCCTGTTTCTGTATTCAATAAAGATAAACAATTTGCACTAGGCTTTGTTTTTTCTAAACTTAATTTCTCTTGATTTTTTAAACCAAATATTGCAATACCATCTGATAAATCATGCCGTCTTATTTCAACAGGATTTTGCACATTTCCTTTTAACCACCAATTATCAATGGATAAATCAGAAAATATTACTAAACATTCATCACCTTTTTTTATTGGAAATGAAATTACATATCCCCCAACCTGTTGAAAAAGTATAGGTATATTTATCAACAAAGGATACTGCACATACTTTATAATACCATTTAATTCAATCGTTCTTTCTCTAATTGTCGGTTGTGCTTCTATTGTTTGTTTATCTGCATCATACGACTGCACAACACAGGGTAAGGCAACATGAATTCCAAAACCTATTGATGAAATTAAACGCTGATACAATTCGTTATCTGAACCATATAATTCTGAAATTTGCATGTTTCCTCACCTCCTTTATTATAACATATTCAAAACTATTTGTCAACATAAATTTACCAAGGATATAGAGAACTACCAGACATCATATTGGGTAACATACCAGTTTGCGAAATAGCTTGTATTTCTGTTACCCAATCATTTCCCCTTGTATCTCCCCTATGTGTCATTTGGATTATACGATAAATTCCTGCTTTATCCAAAGATCGAACAGGCTGGCCTTGTTGGTACTGATAATTTGTAATTTTTGTATTATCAATATGAAACAAAGAGTTAATATGCAACATCGGATTTAAAAGAACTTCACATTCTATCCCGATATCGTTTTGTACCGGAGTTCCGATCAAACCAGTTTCAGGGCCAAATGAAGGAATATAAGAATCTATATAATCTTCCGCACCAATTATATTTGCTTTTCCATCCTCTATATAATATGTTGCATTTTCACTTTTTGCTATCTGATTTAAAAAATCACGCGACATACCAAACAAAACCTTGCCGCGTGGATATTTAATATTAAAATTTGTTAACTGACCAACCCCAACAGAATATGAACTTTTTTCTAACAAAGTAGTGACAGCATCACGCGCACTTTGTTGTGCAACTAGAGCAACGCCCACTAAACCATAAGTTGCATATCTGTCTGAATCCATCGAAACAAGAGTAAGAATATAGTCAACACCATTTTCTTTGCTTCTCAATGGCTGAATAATATTGCCCTCAAAAATTTTACCATACTGTGAACCTGTATAACCAGCTTCAATTACAATCCTCTGACCTTCTTTAATTATCTTATTTTCATCATTTGGATTTAAATTGTATATTTTCAATATACTTTTATTAGGATTTAAATATGCTGTTTTGGTAATCTCAAATGAACACCTTAATTCCGATACATCAAAAGATTTATTATTTCCTAAATCAACAAAAATACGATACCTTCTACCATAAAGCCAATCCCCAAGCACGCCTTTTACGTCTTTTACTTCATAATATTCACCAGACGGAATAATAGCATCTGCCAATCCGCCAGAAGTGGAAGTTGTTGTACTTGAAGTTGTAACAGAAGAATTTGTATTATTTGTAGAATTTATATCTGCCGGATTTCCTGTAATATAGCCTGCTCCGTTAAATGTTTTCCCTTTTATTGTTCCTTCGTTTTTCATTCCCCACCATATAGCAGGGTTAATCCAATCATTACTATAATAAGATTTAAAATCAGAATTTGTACATACTCCAAAATGCAAATGCGCACCGCTACTGTTCCCTGTATTCCCCATTATACCAATTTTTTGTTTGGAATTAACTCTATCGCCAACTTTTACAGCAAAACTAGCTAAGTGTTGATATATATTACCATATCCGCTATCTGTTTTAACAAACACATAATTTCCCACACCATTTCCATATTTGGCATGAGTTACAACACCTGATTCACAAGCAACAACACTTATATCACCTTTTCCAACTAAATCAATCCCTTTATGATCTGTACTAGCATATCCTTCTGACGTTTTTATTTGTCCTCTAACTCCAAACGGGGAAGTAACCACAAAATTACCAAGAAACGGATAGGCCCTCATAATTCTGCGTTATCCCCCCAAACTAAAATATATTTAACCCCAATGTCATCAACTATTGGCCTACAAAGTGTAGTTTCATCAACTGCAACAATATAAATAGAACCAAATTGACCATATTGTAATTGATATGCAATATCAGCTACTACACCTTTTGATTCTAACAAGGGTAAATTTGTAAACAATTCTTCTCTTGTATTTGCATCAATTAACGAAAATGACCAATATAAGCCCTGATAATTATAATTTAAATTTGCTTCAAAATCTCTATTTTTCCCATTAACCGGAACTGTGAAAGTAAAGTTCTGGTTAGGGGAATTATTTAATGGAATTTTATACATTTTTAATTCCCCCTAACCTTGTAATCCATATGGATCAAAACCCAATTGATATAATAAACTTTCGTCTTCTTTTATCGTTGTATCAACTGCTTGTAAATTTCCACCATTCGTTGATCCTGTTGTCTGTTCAGCAGAACTTATTTCAACCGTTTTTACTCGTGCAACAGGTAACTCAGTTAATGTAACTTCTACATTTAACCCTGCATATGTATCTGCACTATTTTTTGCAACTAATTTTTGAATTATCATATTCTGAAAAATTCCCAATCTTACAACAACAGAAACGGGAATTCTATCTGATTGCATTTTTTGTAATATTTCAAAAGCTGTTACAGATCTGCTCCAACCCCCCGTAAACTGACCAGGGACTAAAGATTGGTGAACATCACTCATTTTTACATTCATTATAATTTGTCTAGGTTTTAAATATGCATGATCTGTAACGGCAACTCCTGTTTCAACTGGGTTACTTGTTACCTCTAATTCAGAATTGATTGTATCGTCTATAAAACCATCAAAAAAATATCCACCTATATTTGTTTTACAATAAAGAAGGGCCTCATATGTCATGCCCTCAGTATTTGTTGCACTCCTTGATAAATAACCGCTAGGCATATAACGCCCTCCTTCCAACAAACTAATTACCAAACGAACTAAACCAAGGTCGCATATTTGTTAGATTTTGTGTGGTCTTATCTGCAATTGTTTGTTCGGATTGCCCAGGTGCCGCATAAACATTTATTGTATTTGTTTGTGTATTTGTCTGGTTTGTTGTTCCTCTGCCAGCGCCATAGCTACCACTAAAAGAGCCAGCACCGGAAGCTACCGCCGCATCTTGTTTACCAGATTCATAATTATAACCAGTAAAATTAGAAACAGGTGTGAAGAAATCAGTTCCCAACAAAGTATTTAGAGCATTTGCAGGAGCATCCAAAATGCCCATACCAACATTAGCGGCTGTTTTCCACCCTCTTACATTTCCTTCTTCATCCATTGCCGTAACTTTTCTAAACCAGCTATTTTCATTTAATTTATCGAAATTACCAGTTAACACAAGAACTAAATCTAAAATCCATTGTAATAAATCAACAATTGTTTCAAATGTACCAATCAAAATATCAAGGGCTTTTTGTAAAACCCCTGTATCTTCGGCCCAGCCAAGAAATTGTAGAAATAAATCTCCCAGCGCTTTGGCAACGTCGCCTACTGTTGTAAATAAAGTTTCTAATTTTCCATTTACTACGTCTAATTGTGAAAAATCTAAATTTTTACCAATACTAGACAATTGCTCCCACAGCGGCCCTAAAGAAGATTTCCCGCCTCTCTGCCATGTTTGGAAATCATCAAGTAAAAGGAGTAGCGCCATTAAAGCCGCAATAAACCACCCAATCGGGCCTAATTTTAAAAGTGTCAAAAATCCTGTAATTGCTCCACCAGCTATTTTAATATTTTTTGGTAATTTATCCAACAAAGAAATAACTTGACTTATAAATGTAATTGCCGTTTTTCCAAGTCTATAAAATACATAGAAAAAAGAGGCAATTTTCTCTGTCCAAACTGGAATGTTTTTTGCTAACCAGTCATTAAACCTTGTAAATGCCTCTTGTAAGTTTTGCATATCCACACCTAGGTATTTTCCTAAATAGTAAACTACCCACTGTGTACCATAATTTGCAATAACTTTCAATCTATTAAATTCATGCTGAATATCTCGAATTAACCTAAGAGTATTTTGTAACTCTGTCGGTGCTTTTAACTGTTGAGCATAATTTTTTAAATCAAGAAAATTTTCAAACTCTTCGGGCGTCATATAATAAATATCTTCCATACTTGCGCCCATTGCATTTAAAGCCGCCGTAAAGGAACGTGCATTTTCTTCACTTGTCCACATACGACGGGCGAACCGCTCAACAGAAAGATCAGCTTGTGCTACATTAGTCATTAGTCCGACCATAGCACTATTAACGGCAACCAAGAAAGAAGAAACAGCTATGCCAGCAGAAACAAAACTAGCAGAAATTCCTTTGCCAATACCTTTTGAACTTTTTGTAAACTGTTTTATTTGCTTTTCTGCATTTTTAAATCCTAATTCGTCAATATCCCAACCTAAACGAACTAAATATTCTTTTAATGTTTCCGGCGCTGGCATAGCTGTTTCTCACCTCACTTTTGATTTCTTTGACTTTCGATATATTCCGCTTGCCTAGCTTGATTTTCTATTTTTACCTCTATCAATTCAACAGCATCCAGCCAATCATTAAATGTGTATGTACCATCCCACAACTCATGCTGTTTCCACATACCATCAATAACAGGAAGAAAAAGTCTTGAATTTAAGTTTTCATAACCACAAATTTCAAAACCTAGCCCCCTATGGATTCGTCGCTTGATAGGAATTCTCCGAAAAAATCAGAGAAATTAAATGTAATCTCAGCAATCAAAAGTTTAATTGCAATTCCCATATTGAAATTCATGATTCCATAATTCCCATTTGATAAAATAATGGGAGTATTACCAGCAGGAAGAACTTCTTCAACATAGGAAAGAATATCTTTTTGAAGCTCAATAAAACTTTTCTTGTCAATCATATTAGAGGAATCAGAAATCTTAGTTGGAATATTTTCGCTACCAGAACCAATTGAGGATTTAATAGCATCACCAATTCCAAAAGGCAATACAACCGAAAGTAAAGTTACCAAAATATAATTTCCGATTAGAGGATCAAAAGACTTTAATTGAAATGTTCTTCCATCAATATCAATTCTATCCTCAATCTTTCTTTTTTTTGCATTTTTCAAAATAGTATCTTTAATGCTTTCACCACTAATCATATTATATCATACCTCTTTTCATTTGTCAAGACACATCAATATTAGCACACATCAAAGCGTAAGTCTTATTTTGGCTCTGGCTCTGTAAACTTTCATCCGGAAATTTCTGCGGAGAAACGCCAGTACAAGTATAAGTAATTCCCGTACTTGTATTTTTAATTACCATTACGGCCTCTGCAAATTCAGCAGACGGGGCCGCCAACACATAGTTAATATACTTTTTAAGAAACGTATTAAAGTCCGAACTTTGAAGAATTTCCATGCTAACCGTGCCGTTTCTTTTTGCAGACTTGGAAACAACAACTGCAAGATCGGCGGCTACATCATGCATAGAAACAACGTTTGTGAAAGAAACAGAAAGTGTACCAATACCTGTACCATAAGCAGAATAACTGCCAACGCTTGGATGCTGAATCGTTAAAGAAGTATCTTCAAACGAATAAGTATAAATATTTGCCATTAAATATCACCCCTTACTGATTAACAAATACACGCACCACAACATGCTCAACCGCACCGGAAGCCTTCAATGCTACATAAATCGGAGGGGAAAGACGAGCTTCACGATCAGATGCAGATTGACTTGCAAAACTTTCCGCCTGAATTAAATATCCATTCTGAATTGCATCACCGGGCGCAAGGTCAAGCACCTGACCACCTGTCCAAATACCTGTAGAGATTACACCCATAGAGCGCAAAGTTTCACACCCAGTAGTAATAAAAGTAATAACAGAATTTAAACCATCCTCATTCTGAGGAACTACACGCCTACTTACTAAACCAGCAATTGTATTTTGCTGAATCAAAAATCGTGCCGCATCCATCAGAAAAATGGTGTCAACATGTAAACCACTTGCAACAATACCAGGAACAATGAAATTATATCTCCTGCCGAAAGTTGTATAAACATTACCATTATAAGATTTTAAAGCAGAAATTTGAATGTCGTTAATAGATTCAGGCTTAAACCCTACCACATTCTTAAACGCTAAAGTATATGCTGAATTTGCTTGCATAGAATTTAAACCAGAGAAAAGGCCAAGAACACCAGAAATAAAATATTCTTGCGTAGAATAAAAACCAACAGATCGAGTATAATTTTTATCTTTTAATGTTTTCATAATATTATCCTGTGATGCTGTAATACAATTTTCATCATCTGTCTGATAAAAAAATACTGTCGGAGTTGCAAACGATTCAACCGCCGCCGCAATTTCTTGAATATTTGCTTTCACGTCATAACAAAAACAAATACCATATGCATCTTCATTAAATGCCCTACAATTTGTAATTGCTTGCACATCTGTTTCACTATCAATCTTCACACCAATTGCTACTTCTGCGGCGCTTGAATTCTGACTAAAATATTTTGAAGCCGCAATATATTCTTTAGAAGTGGTTTGGAAACCATCACTTACCATCTGCGTGGAAAATGTATCACGATTATAAACCTTTACACGATTAGCGGCCAATAAAACTGTGCTATTTCCAATAATCATACCTAAATTAAAATCAGAAACAATACTAGCTGTTTTACTTACTTCCACTTCTACGTCAACAATAGAATTAAGTGAGACACTCATTATTGATTTACCTCCAATCTGATATCAAGACTTTCAATTTCATGTACTACATTTTCAACAGAAACTGTATTATAAAATCTCAATTTTAAATCCCATCTTTCCCACCATTGGGAATTTGTTTGTTCCATAAGTCTAATAGGCCCATCCGTTCTATCAGGGACTAAATTAAGATAATTTTTTCTTAACTGATATTTTGTTTCATCAAAATAAAAATATTCATTTAAATATGCCAAATAAGCCCCACTTTCGGGGCCATATGCTATAAAATGAACCGTCAATGTTCGGCTAGACTGCTGTGTATAAACAAAAGATTTACTTTCAGATTCATATTTTTTTGACCTATTTTTAAATATATCCCTTTCGTCTCTTTCTTTTTCAACAGCTACATATACCATTGTTTCCCCGCTTGCATACGCTGACTGTCCAAAAGCTAGAAACATTCTAGAAACTTTTTCTTTATCTATATTTAAAGCCTCTGCAACTAAGTTGCAAAAGAAAACTTCTAACTCTTTTACTGTCTGTAAAATCTGCGCCATATTATCACATCACATCTTTTCGCATTTTAACTGCGGCGGATAAACAATAGCCATATTGTGCATTATCGCGACAGCTCATTACCTTATATTTTACACCTTGCCATACAATAATATCCGCTATATATTCTTGTGTATCATCCTCACTTTTCTTGCCTGTTGTATGTAACAATTCATGCGTTACTGTTATAATACTCTCTGTACTCCTATCATATTCTGGTAACATTTCATCGGCTAAATCTTTATCAATCAAGATTACGCCCGGAATGTTTAAACTTTTTTCAGAGGTGACAGGGGCGAAATCTTCATAACCTGTTATTTCTGACCTAATAATATTTATTCCATTTGGCTGACAAAAATCTGGATCAGTTACTAACTCTGACACATTTATCATTTATGTTTCCCTGCCTCCCTTCGTTTCAACAAAATAAATAATAGATCTTCTTAACTGTCCCGTGTCAATTAACGGACGTGGTTTTGTTGCTCCTTTCGCTCTTTTTGCCGCTATCGTTGCGGGAGAGTTAGGGGGCCAATTATTTTTAGGATTTACAAACCATGCACGGCAAACGTTTTGCGCTCTCATACCAATTAACTTTAATTTTTTCATTGCCGCGTCTTTTCCTTGATTCATCATTGTTTGCCCTGCATCTTTAAACATTTTTGAAATTCTTTCTTTATCATCTTCAATCGCTGGCTCAATTACAGGGCGTGCCGGGATATTATTTCTTGGTGATCCATTTGTATGAATAAACATCAATTCGGCATTTGTAATAGCTACTTTTTCACCATCTTCTTTTCTTCTAACTGTTTTATTTTCTGGTACACCAACATAAACAGGGGTATCTTTTAAAAATTGCAAAGCATCTTTTATTTTTTGCTCTGCATCACCACTTTTTTCTTTTACCTCTACAAATTTAGCCATTTATCCACATCCCACCATGTCCATACATAGAAGAAAGCGTTACTAATTGTTGTCCATATGCTGTTAAATTCCACGATCCAGCACCTTCTAGGCCGGAAGTTGTAACAGAAAAATCATATGAAACAGATAAACCTTCAACTGTTTTGGAAGTTGCTAAACCTTTAGGTAGAGCGCCAGCTAAAGCGCCTTGACTATCTTCCAAACCCTGCTGTGTCTGTAAAAACAGCGTACAAAAATGTGCAATATACAGACACATTAAATATTTCCATAAACTATGGAACCTATCATATTTTAAAGATTTATTCGCCATATCCAAAATTAAATTAAAAAATTCAATAGGAATTACTTTATTTATTGGGTCAAATTCATCTTTTATATTAAATACAGGAAATGTTTTCTGAAAATCTTCTAAAGTAAACTCTGGATTATCTGTTAAAATAATATTTGAAGCAGGGCCGCTAAATGTTTCCATAAATATCTTAGCATTATTAGTATAACCTAACATTTCCCACATATTTATATAAGCCATCTAGCGGCCCTCCTTTACTTAGAATTATTCTTCCGTGTTATACTCGTTAGAAACCTTGTATGCCTCAAAAATACGCTTCTTAACAATAGAGAGCTTTTCTGCTCCATCAACAGAAACACCATACTTTTCAGCTAACTTCATAGTTTCTTCGCGGTTCAACACTTTTAACTCGTTATAAAAAGTCTCTGTTTCATCCATCGGCGGAGCTTCATTCGCATTCGCCGGAGGATTCTTTTCAACCTCTCTTTGTACCTCATTGCCAGTGATAACAGTAATATCACCAGACTTTACGGCCAAGAGAAAGGTTGGGTCATTTTTAAACGTATCGGGCATATCCTGAAAAGCACCCGGAACCGTTACAAAGCTAATAATCTCAGAACTACCATGTTGTGCGCCGGGGCCAATCGAAAAAGCCGCTTTAGAGTAAATGCGAATACTCATATTATTTAATCCCCTTCTTTAAATATTTTTTTTAAATACCATCCATATAGCGTGCGGGCTGATAATAAAGCCACTTGACTTGTCCCATCTGAGCCGCATAAATGGTAATATACGCAAATTGAAGCGCAACGGGTTGTGTCATTGCACGGGTCAGGGGCACGGGCAGATCAAAATAAACCTTATCACGGTCATTAACATAAGCAACCATGCGATCGGTATTTCCAGTGCCAGCGCCAGAACACCAACGACAAGGGGCAATATAAAGATTACCGCCTCTATTAGTTGCAAGATTGTTTCTCAACAGATAATCAAGGATATTTTCATCACCGGACGTGCCAATGCGGGTTGAAACAATATAAGCATACTTATCAGGAGGTAAAAGTAAATGATTCGGAATTGCACTTTCATCATATTCGGACGCGGCCCACGCCTCTGTAAGTGTCTTATTGACATCCCACAAAATTTCATCAACTGTTTTGTTCTGCCAAAGAGGAGAACCCGCCGCACCATTTGGAGCGGTAGAACGAACGATATTAGCATCATTTACAAGGCCAGTGAAACCAACAGAGGTAAACCCACGATAAACTAACTGGTCAACACTCTTATTATAATTCAGACGCACGCCTCTATCAAGAATAGAATCAATAGAGCGCCCGATCGTCTGGAATTTCTGCGAATCTACAAAGGGAATCTTCATTCCCTGCGCCCATGTAAATACCTTGTAAACATCCTTGTTAATATTGGCCTGTACCAAAGAAATAACGTCTGTGGCCCCACCAACAAGGGAGTTATCATTTCCGCCGGACGTTGCATAATCTACATTCATTGTAGATGTAAAATCAACCCATCCGCCGCCGGATTCTGCAACAATATCACGCGGCCATGTTACAGAGGTAAGCGGCTCTCTAATCTTGGGATCACGCTTTTCTAGCTCACCCTCAAGAAATGCCATGCCCGTAGAAATTCCAGCGGCATCCAAAACACGACCGGAACCCAAAGAACCATCCGAAAGCATTTGAATATTATTATTTCCACCAAAACTAATACCACTATTAGCATCCATTACAATATTAGGCATTTTTTAACCCTCCTTTTAGCCCTTCTGCCGTGTCTTAATAGTAATTTCTACATTTCCGTCAGAATCAACAACGCCTGTTGTCCATTCAATATTTGAAATCTGAATAGTTTTTGTGTCATCAGCCTGTGCCTCAAAACCACCAACAACGGTTCCCGGATATGTGCCAGAATTATCCACAATACGCACATAAACCTCAGTTCCGGCAACAGGGGTTCCACGCCGACACTTAACAGTACAATTACCACGCACCATTACATCACACGGCGTTTCAGCAGGATATCCACTATCAGACTGCGGGTTGTATGTATTTGCCTGTACCACCTCACGCACAGAAACACCTGCAACCTGCTCCGCCGTTGTACCAGTCTTTACAAGCTCCCACTGATTTTTATCTGCTACAAGCTGAACTGCCATACCAAACGGAATATTAACAGACGCTACACGATTCTGAATAATCGCATCTGCTGTTCTGCTCTGCGTTCCCTCATAGCCTACGGGAAGCATAATACCAATCGTCTTTCCCGGCATTTTTTAACCCTCCTTATAATGGGGATTGAACTTCTTTGCAATATTCATCCCATAATCAATATCACTATCATTTACAGGCTTTGACATAGCATCGTTTGCGTTTTTCTTCGTAGCATTTAAAATTCCTGCATAATCAGCAGTTTTTCCACTCTTAACAAAAGATGCAAGAGAATCAGACAGCTTCTTGCGAATCTCAGAATCTTTAACAGAGGCAATGATAGGGCGCATGTCCTTAATCAACTTATTAAGGCTATCCTGTGCCTTTACAATTTCCTCAACTTCGCTCTCTGCTTCGTCCTCTACCTTTTCTTCCTCAACTTCCAACTCATCAAGAGCACGCATAGCAGAATCCTTAATTGTACCATACTTCATCAACACTTTAGTAAGTGCATCCTCAATCTTTGCCTCTAACTTTTCTTCACCCAATGTTTCCATACCCTCCAAACCCTGGTCCTTAGTCTCCTTTTCATTTACAATTTCTTCGCAAGCGTCCTTTACTTCCTCTGCCATTTCGAGCGCATCTTGGGCAAGCTCCTCAGGAATCGCCGCGTCTGCCGCCTTCATCTTTTCAATAAAGGCCTTCACAGATTTCTTAACCCTATCTGTAGGATTCATTTTGTTTTTCCTCCTTTAAACTATAATATTCCTCAATACATTCTAAATATGTATCACCCGAACAAATAAATTTACCATTTAAATATAGCTCATATGATAAACCATTTTTCACAACGTTTATTTCATCATTCAAGCATATCAGCCGCCTTAATCAATTTCTTAACAAAGAAATATTTTTTAGGAACTAATATTTTTTGTGCATCATCATTTATACGCACAGTAGAACCAGCGCGGCCAGCCTGAACCAATGCAACATGATTTCCCCTAATATTTTCTTGATATATTTTACCGTTTCTTGTTACCCATTCACAATCATATCCAGCAGAAATTTCACGTTTCGATCCACTTTCAATTTCATTTATCACAATTGGATCACGCACTAAAATATCTGCTAACAATAAATTAGATTCAGCTCCATTTCCACGCCTTACATTTGTTATTTCGCCCTTGCTGTAAATGCTCCAATTATCGGAGACAACATCAACAGGTGGATGGGTATCTGTAAAGGCTTTTCCATTAAAACTTGCTACTGTTCTTGTGTCAAAAACTTCATTAGGCTCTCGATATACAGTAACAATTTCATTTGGATTACCATCTAAACCAAGTTCAGATTTTAAATATTGATAACTACCAGTTCTTGCAATTGGTACATGCAAACAAAAAAGAAAATTTTCTTTTGTCCTTATAATATTATCACTTAAACGTGAGCCATAATAAGCCACACTCAATTATACCACCTCTTTTCTTTTATATTTTATTTTTACTCATAAATAGCCCTATCACAATAAATAGAGTGTCCATCCGTCCAAAACTTATATACAATTGTCTTTGCTTTGGCTTTTGTAATTGTGCCATTATACAAAGTAGAAGAAGTAGGGAATACAAGCTCATTTTGTGTACTTGCCCCGTTTTCGGCTACAATCATATATACCTTTCCAGGCTTCATACAATTAAAATCTTTGATTGATACGTCTGAATCTTCGGCAGATAAATTTACAATCATATTTGTATGACTTGTTAAATCAAATCCTCCTACGTCGCTTAAATCATCTGCTTTTACATCTTCAAACTTATCCATATCGTGCGGGTCATAACCACAATCAGCTTTCATAATATTCATTTTTTTTTACACCACACTTTCATAAACCCAAATTATATATGAACCGCTTGCGGCCCCATTTGTACTTAAAATTAAATCTATTATATACGGTTCATCTTCCATTTTTAAGTTTTTAGTTTATCAATTTCATCTGACAAAGCAGAAATTTCTTCTGTACCTGCGCCGCCTCCCGCCTCTCCAATAATTGGCTGAGCGCTCCAACAACTAGGAATATTTGGTTTAATAAATACCATCTTTGCGCCAGGTGTCTCTGGTGTATTCGGCAACTTTAACACCTCCTTATATTAACAAAGAAAATCTTGCTTTACTCATTTTTTGTATACTTCCATTGATATATACTTTATGCGGCCATTTTACATCGTCTATATCAATCAAAGGCTCCGAGTAACATCTACAGTTCCAAATGTTCCCTGCATGATATCTGCCAACGTCTTTTTCTTTTACCAACAATTCAGGGGATGGAGGGTTATTCCAACTAACAAGGACATCATTCATGATTCTATGAGATTTTCGAACTCTGTCCCCGTCCTCCATCGTTCGCCATACATACCACCGCAAACCAAGCTCTTCCGATCTTGCTTTGGTTAAAGCGGAAGTTGTTTTGCTAACTTCCGTTCGGGCAATCAATCTTGCACTTGCCCTGCTATGCCGTCTTGTTTTATCTTGTATTAACTTTTCTATTTCCTCCGCCCTTAATCCACTTAAAGCATATTCTTCGATATCTCTTACTACTTTTTGCGCTGTGTCAGACGGTAAAGTTTTAATCAAGGCCGCATTTGATATTACTTGTGAATCAATATCTTTCTTTATGCCTTGCTTTAATTCCTCCATCAACACAGTATACAAAAAATGAGAACGTGTCGAAACCCTTGCGGCTTTTCTCCATGTTTCATAGTTTCGCGCCGCTAAAGGTGTAACCATTCTCTTTACAACATCATTTATATAATTATCATATGGTACAGAATTTTGAAAAATTTGCATCTTACTTTGAAACAAATTTACATCATTACCGGAAATAATAGCAATCTTTTCAAACAAAGTAGAAAGAAAATTGAGTGATTTTAAAAAATCTTCTTCTATTCTTCTTGTCATTTTCCACTGGTCATATTTCATTGTATCACCCTTTCCGGGCTATACTGTATTATATCATATATTTATATATATGTCAATAGGTAGTGTAAAACTTTTTCGAACTTTCTTTACACTACCCAAAGACAATTTATATTTTATTTTACCATTTTAGTGTAAGATATTGCACACCCCACTGACAAGCGGAATCATGATCGCTAAAATAAATATCAATATGATTTCCCTTTACACCGCTTCCGGTATCGGCGGCAATATATTCATGTCCTTTTTCGTCAACAAATACTGTCCCAAATTTATAAATACTATTGTCTACTGCTACAGACACACCAGGAATCAATTCTGTTCCTGCGGCTCCTACTACTGGGCCATTTCCGCGTTTGCTTGCCCAAACACCACAACACTTTGAACACGCACAATAAGCAGTAGCTTTAAATTCTGCACTATTATCATAAACTGGGATATTTACCGGGGAGGGGGTAGGCTGTTCGAATACAACTTCAATTTTATTTTTTTGTTGTGTTCCCACCCCCTCCGCCATTTTATTATCCAGTCTCCTAATCTCCACATTCGGAAAATCTGGATAATAAGCATCTACTCTAATATGTGTAGCTAACACAAATAAAACCGCCATAAGCCAAATAATAACGGCAACGCGTAAAATATTCTTCAATTTGCTTCCTCTTGTTTTCTTTTGCAATCTGCTTTTTGGTGAACGAATGTTAATTGTATAGATTTTAGTTTCCATTGTATTTACTTCCTTTCTTTTGCTATGTGTCTATTTTACAACACATTAAATCGTTTGTCAACAATCAAATACAAGAAATAGACAAGATTTTATATTCACCTTCACCATAAAAATCATCTAAAATTCTTATTGCTTTTTCTTTTGCCTCTCTATAACCATTTGCTTCTACTTTCAACAAATCGGAAAATCTATCAATTTTATATGTAATAAACCATGTACTACTTTCCAAAGTATTTACGGCTTTTCCCAATACTCTTTTTATTTTCCACTTTTTCAACATTTTCTGAATTAACTTCATTGTTACTTTCCTCTTTCAAAACACCTATATTCGAATTTGTACTTAACTTGGCCGTTCTGCCAAGCTTCAACGCTTCTTTCATTAACTCTTTTTCGTTTTCGCTTTCTTCCTTTTCCTGTTCCTCTTTTTCTTTTATTGCCTCATTGATTGTATCATCCTCAATATTTGTCCAAAGTCCGGTAACAGAGGATTGTTGTTTAAGCTCTCTAAGTGCTGTTGGCTTGTCAATCAATCCCCCAGCATATGCTTCCAAAATAGGTTGACTTTGTTTCAGCGCCAAATCAGCCTTTTCCAAATCAGCCGGACGGCGAACAGGATTGAACACAAGTTCCATATCATCAGGGATCTCACCAATAGCAGACAAAGTAATAATTTTATTTAACTTTTCCAGCGGTATTCTAATATCTGTCTCTTGCTTTTCTTGTATAGTATCATAGTAATTCTGTAATGTTTCTGCGCCGCTATTAAATCCCTGCGGAGAACGACCAAATAGTTTATCAACAGGAATTTCAGCCGCACCAGAAATGTCCAGCATAAAAGATTCATAAACATCATTGATTCCGGTAAAAGAATACTGGTGTTCCTCTAGCCCATCTTCTTCACCCAAAGCAAGCATACCGGTATTGCACATTAAGCGATTGATTGACTGCGCTACCTCAAAAACCTTTTGGTTTGCATTTTGATCTCCCATAGCAAGCATACGGGATAAACCTTTCATTTTTAGCACACGAATATTAGCAAGGAAAATTAAAAAGGATATATTAGCACTTGTATCATCACGCTTACGCAACTCTGTGTAAATATGCTCAAGCTCGGAAGCACCCCACCAAGTTTCTGCAATTTCTTCCCAATATGGAAGTTCGCGACCAACCAATTTAATTATACGCGAATGATGGATATTGTATGTTTTTCCTGTTGTGTTGTCTGAAATTAAATAATAAGCTGGTTTGCCAAAATCAGGAGATTCAATATCATCAACAAGAGAGATAGAAGGTGAAACACCTGACCAACGATCAATTAAAAAACATCCTGTATAATCGCCCGGCATAATTGTGTCATAATCAAGTGGCTGTGATAAGTCCTCCTGATTTTTGAGCATTGGCACCAAAATACAACCACCATACAGGCGCGACCATTTTAAGCACTGCAAAAACTTCTTTTTTGTTTCCGTCCTTGTCCAAACTTGTTGTATTTTTGTAATCTTATTCGGATCAATTTGTGACTGTATTCCAAACCAGTTCTTCAACATTTCATTCGCTGGTTTATCAATAATCGCTTTTGCAATCCAGTTATTGCGATAAAGCACGTTTAGTGTCCAATAGTCCCATGTAAAGCGCTCCATTACATAGCGCCCGGCCTGTGCTAAATTACTGCCCCCAATTCCCAAATTTGCCGGAGCATTAGAGTAAGCATCAAGAGCCTTTTTAACAGAAATAATATCGGGCTTATTATCAATAATTCCCGGCGCAATCTGTTGTAATTTATCCTGCGCTCGTGCTCTATTTTTCTTTTTACTCATATTCTAACTCCATTCTTTTCTTTAACTTGTAGTTTCTTTCTTTCTTCCAATACCTCAAATATTCTTCAATTAAATTATTCACATCACCATCAAACCCTAATGTCAAAGCGTGCTCCATAGCATCAATATAATACTGCATACAATTACTAACAACCGAACATGCTTCACCCCAACTATATCCAGTTTGGTTTGTTGGTTTATAATTCAAAATGCTTTGAGCATAGCTTGCATTACTAACACTTTCATTATATTCAATCGCAAGTTCAACAAATGTATCTGCATCTTCCGAAACTTTATCATAATATTCCATGCACATACTATGTATTCTATCAAACTTTTTCCCAATTGCATGTGTATGTATATGTTTCATATCATTCGCAACAACTACGGATACATAGTACAACTTTTCTAAAGGCCCCACTTTTTACACCTCCCATATATGACAAAGGAGGCGGTGAAAAATCACCGCCTTGCCTTTACTGAATTACATTCCCGTTTTCATCATACATCTTACAATCAAAAGAACACTGATAAAAACAATAATATTTCATTTGACCAATCGCAAAGGCTCTATTGTCTTTACTGTCATCCAGCATATTCCATTCGCCATTAACAAGACCGTAAATCACATTATTGAAATCAATCTTGAAAGCATCATACTTAACATTAAAATCAAACTTATTCATTTTTAAATCTCCTTTTACTTTATCTTTTTTTATGGTTCTCTCTCTTTCTGTATATATAATAACACATCAACAAAGAAATGTCAAGCACTTTTTTCAAAAAATATTTACATAAATACTTCGTAATCTGAACATGTAGAATAAATTATATATCGTAAAGCATCGCACCAATGGTCATTCATTTTAAGCGGTGCTTCTATCCCGCGCAATGCTTTTTTATCATCCCAAATATACAAGCCAAGACCCATTACCAGGCCAATACAATTATCTTTATTTATTTTTATCCTGCCTTGTGTGAACATGCTTGCTACCATGCTTATACCGGATAATACATCATTATCAGCATCAAATGCTTTTAAATTTCTCCGCATACAAGCAAGACTAAGACTTTCGGCGGACGGATCAATATAAATACCGCCATACTTTTTATCACCAACAAACTCTAATAAATCATTTGCATATTCTTCATCCGTTTTTTGTTTAAAACTCTTTTTACTATCCCAAGTATATTCGCGGTCAATATAATATACAGATTTATGTGTATCTGGATCGGTATATTTATATGCCTCCAAAAATACACAAGGATTGACCGTGCCATAGTCAACCCCATAAATTGCTGGTATGTCTCCCTCTCTAACAAAAGCCGGAAGAATTTTTTCGCGCTCTGCATTGGTGTAATAAGTATCATCCCTAATATTTGAATAAATCACGCCATCAGAAAACGCCCATTCACCAAGAATAAAACGTTTAAAAAAAATGCCACTGAATCTATTATAATATCCTTGTATTGTCTCTTTACTTAATGATGGATTGTCGTACAACATAAAATGAATAACAAATACATTCCGTTCCTCTGCTTTGTCTACCCACTCTTGTTTAAACCAGTGTCGCGGCCCATCTGGATTACAATTAAACCATAACTTACTCCCTGTTACTGAGCATCTGCCAATTACCTGTTCAACAAACGAACGGGGCATTAACGCAACTTCATCAAGCATAGCCCCGGCCAATGTAATACCTTGTACTAATGCCGCACTACTTTCATCTTTACCACCAAAGATATAGTATCTGTTTTGCCGTCCTTTAAAAGCAACTACTAAATAACCCTCTGTCCTCTTGTCTACTACCTTGTACCCTCTTAATTTAAGCATTTCAATTAGAGGCGTAATCACATTTCGCCTTACACTTCCAACCGTCTTACCACATATCGCAAAGTTGACGTTTTTAAACTTCTGCATGCTCCAAAATAAAAAAGAGAGCGACATACAGACAGTCTTGCCCGCACGTATAGAACCTTCTGCTATCACTCCAAAACGATTTTTTAAAGGGCTTTTCTCTGTCCACCATGTTAATAGCTGTAATTGCTTTTTTGAAAATGGTTCATATTTCATAAACTTTCCTCCCTTCTATCTTACTTCTAATTCCATTTTCAACAAATTAAAGTAATACACCTAACAGCATACAAACTCTTTTTTTATCACAATATACTTTCCAATCCTCTGTTGACATAGTTTTAAGATACTTCTTTTTAGCTTCCATACATTCGTCTTTTGCAACTTTCTTTTGTTCATTCAAATTCATTTTCACTTTCACCTTTCTTTTATCTCGATTATTTTAGTTCCCTTCCTCTTTACACTTATATAATACCACTGATTTCTATTTTTGTCAAGACTTTTTCTCAAAAAACTTGATTTATTTTTCAAACTATTTTAAGCCAAAATCTCAATAACCTGAGCATTTTTAATTACAAGTTCGCCCGGATCTTCGCCATATTCGCACATATCGCCAACGACAACAGCGGCATGATCACCATAATAGGCTTTAATATTCTCAATGTCATTGATACCGATAATGCAAACACCATCCAAGTCAATGTTAGTTTCTTCGCCATTGTCCCAAACTTTGGAAGTGTGATCCAGGTTGCCAAGTTCAAAGGGAATCCCATCTTGAACACGAATCCCAATGCACTCAAAATCATAAAACAGTTCATCGGCCAGCTCTTTAGCTCTTTTAATCATTTCATCAGTAACAAACATCGTAGCCATTTTAATATCTCCTTTATATTTTATTTTTATCTTCCTTACGAGTATATTATACTGCAACTAATAACATTTGTCAATAGTTTTTTAAAAAATATTTCTATTTTTATTTTACTCCAATCTAATTATCATTTTCATCATTTTTAAAGCTTTAATGATATTTTCTTCTGCCCATTCACTACAACTTTCATAATTTTTAAATGGACATCTATTACAAATGGATTTATGACAACAATAAAAATCAAATGCATCAGAAAATGAGCTAAATTCTTTTCTACTCCTTATATCTACATATTTCATTTTCGATATACCTTTTCTAAATAATTTCTAACTTCCCGTAGTGTTGCGAATTCACCAACAAGAAATTTATTTCCATCTGAATAAACTTTCTTTAGTTGATATTTATTTCTTCCTTCTAAACGTTCAACCAAATATCTTTTATCTTTTGTCTGATATTCTCCCGTATTTTCCAGCCTTACAAGAGCTACACGCATTTTTTTAGCGCCTCCTTACGCGGCGAAAGCTAAAAGTATTCCAGAAAAAAGAAATGTGGGAATTAAAAATAAAGCTACCATAGCGCAAAGCGCAATCCCAAGGATAAAAATAACCATGAAGAAAGCGCTCTGGCGATTTCTCCACCCTACCACGATCATAAAGATAGGGATTACAATAATTGCAAACAAAATCACAAACGGGAGAAACATTCTAATAAAATTTTCCATTTTCCTTTACTCCTTTATTTTTTATTTTCTTTTCAATTTATGCGTGTAGCCCTGTAAGACTGTATCTATATAATACACTCATTTATTTCATTTGTCAATATATTTTTTAAAAAATTTCATTTTATTTTTTTATTTTTTTCTGCTACTCTCTAATTGCGGAATATAATAAACAAATTTCCAACGTTTTTCCTTATTTATTTTTTTATAAATTGCGTTTCCATGTGGCCTATTTTTTCTATCAAACAAAGACAACGGAATATAAGTATTCCCTGCTAATGTTGTAAAAGGTTTTTCTCCTCTTTTTATAATATTTCTTGCTATTTCATAATTTAATTCGTCACGTTTATTTTTCTCTGGAATTCTTTTTGGTTGAAAATAAACAAACTCAGGAATTTCATACCACATATCATTATGTAGCTGATAAACAACATAACCTCTAAAATTTTTCTTTTTATCAAAAACTTTTATTGCTTTATAACTATTTCCGTTTCTGCTATAATAAGTTTTTTCAGCTTGTTCTATGATCAATTTTGCTGTATAACGGTTTACTGCCATTTTATTTCCCTTAATATAGCAAATGCCGGACTACAAAAGTAGTCCAGCTTTGCATATCTATACGGCACACCATTTATTTGGATCTGATTCTATTTCCATTTCAACCAATTCCATAATACAATAATTTGCCATGTCCAACAAAGTATCATAAATACTTTCTTCTATCACTTTCTGATTTTTACCAGAAAGTAAAGATTCAAGTCTCATATATTTGTCAAACAGACGAATTAAAATCGCATTTGGAAAACGTTTTCTTAGTTCAGAAAAAGAATCACCATAATCATGATTTTTATTTGCATAAGTTTCATTCAACTTGTTACAAATGTTCCTGTGAATTTGTACTTTATCCATAAATCACCTTTATTTTGTACTGTGTTTATGAAAATCATCACCATAAATTAAATCATCAATATCAGGTTTCATTATTTGTTTCCTTCTCCCTCATTCTCTCATTATACTTTCTTCTAGCATTGCGACAACTAGGGCAACGCTTAGGAACGTAAAGGCCATTTGAACTATAAAATTCAATTTCAGTTTTTTTCATAGTAAATTCATGTCCACAATCACAACAGACAAACGTCTGCACTTCCTTGCGCTTGTCACGACAATTCATGCAACGCTTGGGATATTCCAACCCGTGAATATCAAAAAACTTTTGCTCAGTTGGAGAAATCTCAAATTCTTGTCCACAATCACAACAAGTGCGAGTAATAAAATCCCGAATCTCCACACAACTTTCGGTGATTTCCTCATTCTCAGCGGAAGAAACACTATTAGGATCGGAAGTAATTTCGGTATCATCCTCAAAATCATCAAATCTACGAATCTCAGACATGTTTACATTCTCCTTATTAAAAATATTTTTATCGCTACCAATTGCGCGTCTAACAGTATCTTCTTTTACGAACAAAAGATTAGCAATCTCTCTATTACTATGTCCACTTTTTCGATATTCCATATATACTTCTTTCCTTGTCATTTTAATTTCCCCTTTTCAAATAAATTTTAAGTTTCTTTTCCTAACTATCTATAGTATACTACAAAGAAAATAGTATGTCAAGAATTATTTTTACCTTCTTCATAGTCTTCCCAAACGCTTTCTGCTGTTTTTGAAAGAGCTTCTAAGAAACCATCGTCTTCGTTTTCCTTGGAATCCAAATCATACATTTTCTTTTTAAGTTCAAACTCATTTTGCATAAGATCGGCTTTACGTTCTTCAATAATTTGTTTATAATCTTTTGGCATATCCTGAATATATTTTGCAAGACTATCCAAAGCTTTTAACTTATCATGCAACTCAATGGACACGCCTTGCGGCCCAGACTTAATACTTTTGATTAGTTGCCCATCTACCTGACTAGACGGTTTTAAAACAATTCCATGCGGTTTAATATCAACAAAATCTGTCATATCAGCAAATGCTATTTTAATCCATTGATGGATAACATCTGCACCAGCGACAAAAGAATTTGATAAAATTCTCACTTTTAACCACTGAATATATCTTTTGATTCTAGGCTTTTTCAATAAAGATGTTCCTTGACTTGTATTTCCATCATAGCCAGCTTTTAAAAGCGCTGACTTTATATTATAAGAGCCAACAAATGCTTCACAAAATCTTTGTTGTGATTCATTCAAACCCTCAATTGCTTCACTTTTTTTCATTTTTAATAGTTCGTCGCTTGTATATTCATTGTATTCTATTACATTGCGAACCATTTTTATTCACCTACTTATATTCATTCCTCACTTTCTTGGGTGGAATCAATTCCACTTTTTAGGCGTGTTTTAAAATATTCACGCTGTACTTTACTTTTCTGTTGCAAACGTCTTAACAAAGATTTCATATTGCAACGGCTACAGTTATATTCCTCATTTATAAAAAATGCTTTGTGCATTTCTTTGCACATTTTACAAAAATCTTTCTGCTCACACGATATATCAATATCTCCATATAGAGTAAAGACGAAAGCATTTTTATTGCTTTCTGATCTTTCTATTTTTAAAGAAAGAAACTTATATTTACCAGATGCAATAAAAGGCGCTAACGCCTTACATCCTTTTAAATATGCTTCTTTCGCTTTTTCATCAACAAATAAAAATGATTTTATTTTTGAAGTAAATAAAATATTTTGGCTCATTTTAAGCACTTCCGATCAAAAAAAGAAACTATTTTTGTTTCGTTTTTAGTTTTTGTGCCTGTCTCCTTGCTTCTTGGTCTACCATATCATTATATTTGTGGTAGCTATGTCCTTTTACTTTAAAAAAACTTACTTGTTTACAAGTGCTAATTGCTTTTAAATATCGTTCCCATAAATCACGATTTTTTACTTCTTCCCCTGCCTTTGTTTTCCAATCATTTTTCATCCAGTTGTAAACCCAACCTTGCGTGATTGTATTGATACAATAAGCAGAATCGCTATAAATAATAATTGCTCCATCTGGCAAAACTTCCAAGGCTCTAACAATTGCAAGTAATTCCATTCGATTATTTGTAGTATCTTTTTTACATCCTGAAAACATTTTTTGTTTCCCTTTATAAAGCACTAAAAAAGCCCAACCTCCTGCACCTGGATTACCAGAACAAGCACCATCTGTATAAACAATATATTTCATATTCAAACATACTTTCTCATTTTTTCAACATACAAAATAAATTTACAAAGTAGCTCGTAATAAGTATCACAATAAATTGCGGAATAAGCATCTTTTACGCGAATACTAGCAGACAATCCCCCAGATTCAGAATACTTTATCATATGAATTTTAATTGAATATTTTTTTGAAATACTTTTACAAATGGTTTCTAACTCTTTTTTTGTTGGCTTTTCTTTTGTATGTACTACTTTCATAACTTCTTTCAAAAGCTTTTTTCGATTCTTTTTATCTTTACAATTTAAACTTTTAATCTGATAAATTTCCATTTTTATCACCACCTATTTTTAAAAGCGCCCCCAGTACGCTGTGGAACGTATTTGACGCACGAACGCCAGAACTAGGGGCGCTTTATTTTACAAAACAGGACAACAAAGAATATTTATTTGCACTCAAAACAAAAGACTAGATCATTTCATTTTAAATAAATATTTTTATTTATCCTGATTGTAAACTCCCTTAAACGCCCCGCTTAGTCAAAATCAAAATCATCGTCATCGTCATCGTCATCGTCATCTACGGGCTTAGACTTCTTCTTGCTCTTCTTTGCGGGCTTCTCCTTCTCCTTTGACTTCTTTCCCTTCTTCTTCATGGGGGGCTCGTCATCGTCATCGTCTTCATCCTCATCCTCATCGTCATCATCATCATCATCATCCGCGGGCTTAGACTTCTTTGCAGGACGGCCGCGCTTGCCCTTCTTCTTGGGCTTCTCCTTTTCCTCTTCCTCTTCGTCTTCGTCATCCTCAGAATCCGCCTTAGACTTAGCATCAGAAGGCCCCTTGAGCCAGCTATCGAACTTTCGCGCGGTAATCGCCTCAGGAATCACGGAAAAAACATCCATTGCAGAGCTACCAAGCTTTACAACAAGGTAAGCAAAAGAGGGGAATCGATGACCAATATCTCGAATAGAAGCGGTATCGGTGCCCTCAACCAGCACCTGCGCGGCCTCTGCCGTAGTCCAATTCTTTGCCATAAATTTTACACTCCTTAAATATTTAGCTATCGTTTTATTTAAACGATTTTAGCTTTCAAATAAATTTCACAATCCTCAACAATCAATTTATTTAAATTATCTGGATATACACTATCTAGCGTAGACTTAAAACTAATTTTTGTTTGTGCGTTTCTGTCAACAGAAAGACGATTTAATGACCATGTGCCCAAAATGATCTTTTCTCCTTGCCCATCAATTTGCGCTACCATGCGTAGACGTTTGCCTACACTTGCAACAAACTGGATAGCCTCAGACAAATGACTTTCCGTGAAGCTCATTTTCAGTTCTACGTCGAAACTATTTTTCGTCGAGCTTCCATCATAAACGCCGATTGCACTAATAATATTTTCATTTACATTTTCTTCACCTTTTCTTTCTTTTTTCATATTGTTTTTCCTTCTCCCTTAAAAATTTTTCTCTAGCATTTTTACTTGACTTTACTATCGAGCGATTCACCGAAATTTCTTCCACTATTTCCTTCTTTTTTGGGGGATGCTTTTTCAACAAAAGCGAATTGTATATATCTTCTAAATAGTTCAACTCAAAAACTGCATACACTTTATCATGCTTTAAAAACTGAATTAAAAATACTGGGACTTTGTGAGAAACCTCTGCATGATATTCCAATTTTTTGATATCCAACATCTGTAAACGGTAGGAATCGGAATCCGTGCTTTTGAGCTGTACCATGATTCTTTCATTTTCCCCATCTTCCTTGACCACATCCCCAGCCCCTGACTGCGGAGCAGGTGTCAACCCAAGGCTGGAAAGAAGTTCCTTTTCATTTCGGAAGTAAAATTTTCCAGTTCTCTTTTTCAAACGTATAGAACCTTTCCGTAACCCTCAACTCCGTAATCCTCAGCAGAGAGAACATATAGTTCATTGATATCATTTACCATCTGTTCGGACATCTTTTCAAGGTCGCTTTGATAAATGAACCGATTAGAAAACCGGATTTCGTTCCAATCTGGAAAATCTTTTACTTGCTTTTCCATTTTCGTATCCCCCTAACATTTTACTGGGTGGTATATCCTTCCCCATCACATCTATAGTATACCACAGATGGCCTATCTTGTCAAGCACTTTTTAAAACTTTTTTACTTGATAAAAACACAAAGAGAGGAATCAATCTGATCGACATAAACAGAAGCTATTTCAAGCATACGTGCATATTCAAGCTGTTTCAAAGTATCAATACCAGAAAACTTGATTCCTTCACCTGTTTTTGTTTCAATTTTAAAAAGGATTTCTTTATCCTTTTTTACAACAATGCTATTTTCGGTATTATTACAAACGGAAAGAAGCTCATACAATTTCATTTTTATTTATCCTTTCTTTTTTAAAATAGTTCAATTACAATTGCTTTTTCTTTTGAATCGGCAAGGATATACTTTACATCACGGGAAATAAATTTACTCAAATCCTTCATTGTAATATTGTAAGTAAAATGTACCCCGTCTTTTGTCTCATTGATGGGAAAGATTGTGATTTCATCCAATTTGATTTTAATAAGCTGTTCAAATGCCTTACAATAAAACAAAACCGTTCCTAATTTCATTTTATATTTACTCCTTTCCTTTTTCTAAATCTCAACTACAATATTTTTTCTATTTCCATCAACATAAAAACAAGAAACATCATATAGAGAAAACTTACTAAAACAAACAATTGGATTTTTATTATCAAGCTCTTTCGGTGTTTCGTCAACAAAAGAAAATTCAAAACCAAAAGGAGAAATCATGAAAAGTTCTTTTCCGTCTCTCTTTACAAGGATAAAGTATTCTTTATCCCGAAATTGAAACGTATTGATAAAATCTTTTAGTTTCATTTCTATCTTAGTTCCTTCTTTCTTTTATATTTCTTTCTTATATATACTATATATACTTACCTACTTATTTATATATAGTATATCATACTAAAAATAAATTGTCAACAGAAATAAAATAAAAATAAATACATATATAAATATTCAAACTTCTATACCCATTTTATTTTCCTTTCTTTTGTTTGAATGTCTTTTAAAATGTAGTATAAAGTTTGTGGCCTCATGCTTTGTAGATTCTGTTTCATTTTATATATAAATCTATAAGTCCGTAAACTTTCACTTTCTTTAGTATTCCCTCTGTAAAAGTGGATTTTTGGTAAATCCATAAAGGGCAATACAAGCAGAATCTGCGGCATCATCATCGTATTTATAAAAAGCACCGTGATTTCTACACAAAGAAATTTCTTTTTCAAATCCTTGTTGAATAATAAATTTAACTGCTCTTATTTTTTGGGGGTCTTTTACTCCTTGGAGCGGCTCAACAAGGGGACGAGAAGTCCCAAGGACGGCTGTTTTCCAAGCTCTGGTGTCCGCCGACCAAACACAAATGTCATAGTCATAAGCCCTATCAACAAGGTAGGCAATCATGGCGGAGGCGGGCTTGATGACCCCTGGGCGGATGGTTGGAGAGGTGTAAAGGCCGGGGGCGGCCCCAGCGCCCGACGAGAACAGGCGTAGGCGCTCGCATATGACCGCAATAGAGTTGGGCGGGTAGTGGGATAGGGCCGAGGAGATCGCCCGGCCTAGGGCCTCTGAGACGGCTCTACGCTTGAGTGTCTTTGAGGGGATGGCGTGGAGGTCAATGGAGCGAACAACCTTTAATTTTCCATCTACTGCCAGTGATATCCCAGTACGGGAGTAGGATTGGTCAACCCCAATACAACAATGGACAGGGCGGAAAATGGCTCCTTGATTAGTATTCTTTTTTTTCTTTTGAGGCAACTATTTCACCACCTTTTAACTGCCAACAAGGTAGAAATTTGCGTCCAAAGCCTATATTAAAACAAGCAGATCGCATATTACATTTTAAAGCACGTTTACAATTTGGATCTTTGCATTTGCGGGGTGGGGCCATGCGCTGGGTGAGAAATTCTTGCTTCATCGTCTGGATTTCTTTTAGGCGATCAACAAAAGGTAATACTTTTTCTTTGGAATAATAAACCATAATAGGCTTTATCTCTTGGTCGTTTTTATCATCCATTAAAACAAACCCTTTACGATGGGGAATACCTGTATATTTAGACAAGGCCCAGCAGTAAAAGTTAATTTGCTTTTCGCCAGATGGGTGGGAATTGGATTTTTTAAACTGAAATGTATTAACGGTTTTAACATCACAAATGATTTCATTTTTTACGCTTGCTTTTCCAATTGGTTTCCCAAAATCTAACAAAGCATCAATGGTAAAAGATAAGTCATATTCAGGGAGAAATAAAGTACGCTCTATTGCTACATCTATTCCAGCCCTGCGAAAAAGTTTATACCACTTTTCATGAGTTGCATTACCCTGTGCAAAAATTTTCAACAAAGAAATGGGGAGATTTTCACCTTGATTCATTTGATAGAAAAGAGATAATACTTGCTCACGATAACAAAATTCATTATCACTTGCAAGAATGGCGGAAGCATGGAGGCCATAGCGATTCTCAAAATCTCGATCAATAATAAATAACTTTTCAAGATTATTCTTTACCATCATTGCATCAATAGCGCTTTTGCTTCCATCTTTTAATTTTGCCAAATCCCCCTTTAAACTCATGTCCCAAATTCCTCTTTTCTTTTCTTCATAATTTCTTTGCGAATAGCATTCAAATCATCATAAGACGTAAATCCACGATCAAAAAAGAAAGGAACTTCCGCCTCTCCATATGGATTAGAAATTTTACTTTTAACAATACGAAATTTCATAATAATACCTATTTTTTCATTTTGAGCGGAAATAGCTGGATTTTTATTTGGTATCTCAATCCATGCACGCCTAGCCACTTTGATTCTTGCAGATGTATAAAATTTGATAGCGCGTCCTCCGGGGGTAGTCTCTTTTTCTCCGAATGGCATAGCATTCATCAAATCTCTTACTTGATTGATTAGTATGACTGTCGTACCCGTTTCTTCACAAATGCGGCGAATAGAGGGGAGAGATTTAGAAAATAGTCTAGCAATACCACCAATTTTCATTTCGTTTTGAGTGTCTTTTTCAACCTTATCTACATCCTCTTTGGGCTGACAAGCTGGAACAGAATCAAGCGCGATAATAGGAATACCAGTTTTAGCAAACTTAATAATTGCGTTAATTGCTTCCTCTCCATAATCCGCACGATAAACAATCATTTGTTTCGGCTTTACTCCGATACTCCGCGCCCTATCTTCGTCATAAGTTCCTTCAATCGGGATATAAAGACCGAGCTTATGCAAAGACATAAGCCAGTAAACAAGAGAAGTTTTACCAGAACTTTCTTGACCAAAAATTTCGATAATTCTTCCTTGCGGCATACCACCACCTAAAAGTTCGTCAAGGCTTTCAATGCAAGTTGACCAACGGGGAATCATCAACTTTTTATTGCTACCCGTTGTAAAAATAGAGCCTTCCCCACTTTTCTTTTCAATGTCTCTGCAAAGAGATTGTATTTCTTTTAAATCCATTATTTAAACCCCCATAGAAGGATAGGGCGGCCAAAGGCCGCCCATTTTTACTTACTCAAAAAATATAACATTTCCATTCACAAGAACTATATTATATTTTTTACCTTCATAAAAAATAACCATAACTCTTACAAAGAAATCTATTTCCTCAAATTCTATTTTATTATCAAAACAAATTGTACCATAACGCATTATCAATGATGGTGAATATCCTACCATTTTAATTATCCTCCTATTATTTATATTTTCTTTTTTTTCTGTTTATATAATACCATACCTTATTTTATTTGTCAATGTCTTTTTGATAAAATATCAGTATTATATTTTACTACATGTTGTAAATATCTTTTTCTATTAAAATCACATGCACTTGCATCTTTCAACAAAGTAATAACGCGAGAATTTAATAAACGTTTTGGTATTCTATCTACTAAATCGTCGATGTCTTTATATTTTCCATTTTCTTTTCGTTCTTCCTCAATCGCTTGTGCAACCTTCAACCCTACACCTTTTAAAGCTGTTAGGCCCTCTTGTATACATTCCTCACCATCAATTTTAGATAAGCTATATAAGGCGGTGCCATTTACATGAGGCGTTAATATAACTGTTCCTCCCTTTACTGCTTCACACTTATATTTAAATAGATCGGATTCTGTAGGTGCATATTTAAGATTAACAAACCAGAAATATTCATTAAAATGTACTTTATAATACATAAGTTCAAAAGCTATCAAAGCATATCCTAAAGCATGACCTTTATTAAACGAATAAGTCAAAATATTATCATAAATTCGTCCCGCATCTTCTTTGCTATATCCGTTTTTCTTAGCACCTCTTATAAAAGGTTTTCGTATGCGCTCCTTTTCATCTGCTAATAAACGCATTTGTCTTTCGCCTTTTATCATTTTCATAATCAAGTCAATATCAGACCATTTAAGCAAACCAATTTCACGACAAATTTTAATCACCTGTTCTTGATACACTACTGTTCCATACGTATCTTTAGTAAGTTCATAAAATTTATCGTGTTCAACAGAATCAGAATTTAATTTATTTTGTGCATATTGGTCTGGCATCCCCAACCCAAGCGGGCCAGGACGGTTTAAAGCATTTGCCGCTGTGATATCTCCAATGCAATCAGCATGTATATTTCTTAGTATATCTTTGGCCTGTTCGCGTTCAAACTGAAATATTGCATCTGTGTTTCCTTCTTCAAATTGCTTTAATGTTTTTTTATCATCAAGCCAATTATAGCTAAAACTTTCGCCTGTTAATTCTCTTAATTCTCTAACAATTGCAAGATTTCTTAACCCAAGAATATCAAATTTTAATACGTTGATACTTTCAAGATTGTTTAAGTCGTATGCAGTTGTTAACTTTTCTCCATGCTTTTCAAGGGCTGAATAGTTATAAATAGAAGTATTTACAATTGCAACACCCGCCGCATGCGTACCAATATACCGCACCTTGCGATACATTTTTGAAAAATGTTTTAAAATTCCATCATACTTAGAATTAAATGCCTTACATGTATTTTCATACTCAATTTCAGAATAATTGAAATCACCTGTTTCAGAATCGACATGTTTTTTTACATAAATTTTAATATCCTTTTTTGCTTTTTCATCTTCTACACCGCATACTTTAAACAAATCATTCAACAAATTATCAACTTTATATAGCCCAAAACTACAAACTTGCGCCGCTCTATTTTTATATTTCTTAACTAAATAATCAATTACTTCACCACGCCTAGATGGTTCAAAATCAATATCAATATCCGGTTCTTTCTTTTTATCAATTCTCATAAATCTTGAAAAATCAAGATTAAAATATATACTGTCTACATCTGTGATACCAAGTGCAAAAGCAATTAAACAATTGCACACAGAGCCACGGCCCGGCCCTACTTCAATTCCTGACATCTTTGCAAAATTTACATAGTCTTGCACAATTAAAAAATAATCAATAAAACCATGATATTTTATAACCTTTAATTCTTCCATACATCTTTTCCAATATTTTTTATTATATTTATCTTTTTGCTTTAAACCTTTTCTAATCTCCTTTTTAATTTTTATCTCTGATTCTTCCCCATTATCATACAACACGGGAGCCTCTTTTGTCAAACCCCCCAAAATATCATCTTCAACAGAATCAACTAAATATTTAATATTCTGCTGATATGCCCTTCCCCTGTCTGCCGGATCAATTCCTCCATATTTAAAATCGCCATGCATTTTCATGAAACGTTTTCTGAATTCATCCGGTTTTGGCATATACCTATCTCCATAGGTATTTTTTACATGCTCTATATATTCCGGTTTTGTATTTTTAATTTCATGCATTTTTAAATATGTGTCAAAATCTTCTTTTGCTCCATAGTGAGAATCCGAAGTAAGCACACAACGAATATCTAAGTCATCCGCCATTTTCATAAGTTCTACGTTTACTTTTTCTTGTAAACCCTTTTCACTCACTTTATAAGGCTGTATTTCAACATAAAAATCCTCACCAAATATTTGTTTAAACTTTTTAAGTGCTTTAATAGCTATATTATTTTTATCACTCTTTATCTTTTGTGCAGGATACCCACCAACACAAGCAGACGTACAAATCAATCCTTCTTTAAAACGCCCCAACAAAGAAAAATCTATAATAGGTTTGTAATAAAAATTCTTTGCATTTGCATAAGTTAACATACGGTTTAAATTTTGATAACCTTTTAAATTTTTACAAAACAAACAAAGGTGATAGTATTGTTTTCCCTTTTCAAACTTTGGCATAAAATAAACTTCTACACCCAATATAGGCTTTATGTCTGCTTCTTTACATGCTAAATAATGTTCAACTAAACCGGAAACTGTTCCATGATTAGAAATGCTAAGCGCTTCATATCCATAAGACTTTGCTAATCGTGCTAAATATTTAGGTTTCCCAAAACCATCAAATAAACTAAATTCATCATGTCTATGTAAATCTACTGCAAACACTTTTACACCACCTTTTATTTTATACAAGGAAAGCGGCCCTAAGCTGGGCCGCTTCTTGTTTTACTCTTCGTCATCGTCATCAATAGGGAAAACATGAATATTATTCCCTTCTTCAGGATCAACAACAACACTTTCATCAAATTTCATACCGTCAATAAAATCGGCAAGAAGATTCATTTTAACTTTGCATTCTTTAAGAAGTTTAGAAACATTCCCAATAACACTGTTAATAAATACAATATTATCCGCATCATTAGAAATATCCTCTAACTTCTCGTAAAGATTGAAAAGCATAGAATATTCCTTTTTTGCACGATTCAAACGCTCTGCATAAAACTGATTTTTAATACTAGCATCCATTTTTAAACTCTCCTTTAGTCAATTGTTTTTCCAAGCAAATGTAGTTCTACTTGCTTCCCATTTTTGTCCTTTACCAAATAAACCATGCGGCCTAAATGATAAATCATGATTTTATAAATTCCATAATGTGTCTCGAAAGTGTTTTCAATTTGCATTTTCCCAAATTCATTTAACTTTTCTCTTATACTAATCTTTTCTTCCTTCTTTTTCATTACATATCCCTTTCTACATTTATTTTATATTTTTCTACAAAAGCATCATATAACTCAAATGAACTAAAACCAGAGTACAAACACATATTAACAAGAAAACAAAAACAATCTACAATTTCATTTAATTTTTCTAATCTATTCACATGAAGTATGCGGACTTCTTTCCACCGTTCATCTGCTTTTAATACTTCTCCAAGCTCACATACTAAACCAAGCACTTGTTTTTCAAATAGACTTTGTTTATCCATCGGTAAACCTATGCTACCGTTTATTTTACGTTGTAAGTCTTTTTGCATTTCAAACATTTCTACCAATTTATCCATGCTTTCACCTACATTACACTACACATTTTAATTTTCGTCAACAAGAATTTCAATTTTTCTTTGTCGAAACCATTCTTTTTCTACTTCAATATATTTCGTTATTGTATAATCACCTTTTGCACATTGCAAAACATATCTAACGATAGAATTATTATATATTTTCTTCCCCATGTATTTATATACATGCGTATAACCTAGTTTATTTGTACTTCTAAAAATAGTTCCTTTTTTAATCTTCTTCATCATCCATCAATTGTTCATAAACTTCTTCGATATCTTCAATTTCATAAGTATCCACTAATTCGTCTGCTAAATCTTCCGATTCATCAAAACCGCGAATCTCTTTCTTGCTCATTCCCATTTCTTTAGCAATATCAGAAAGAGTATCAAAATCAAGGTCATACAAAGTATCTTCAAAATTCTTCTTCTTTTTACTCTTTTTCTTATCCTTTCTTTTCTTCTTACTTTCCTCTTCTTCGTTTTCATCACCATTATCTTCATCACTATCAGTTTCATACGCTTTTGAAATAATATCCAAAACCTGCTTATTATTATAAGGTTTTGCTTTCTTATTTGTAAAACGTTCCTTATCAAGAGGCGTTACAACAAAAGATCCGCCCGTTCCTTGTCCCACTTTTTTAATTTTATAATCACGATCCATAATCGTATCAAATTCAGCAGACATTTCAATCAAAGACGGAATAGGGGAAACGCCAGAAGCCTTAAACATCAGCAAACGAACGGCGTTAGAATCATAATCCCAAACGCTCCAAACAAATTGTTGTTGTAATGTTACACCATCTTCACACAACTTGCAATTTTCATGGTCTACTTGATCGTGGCACGGCTCCATAATTTTTGCTCCAAAGTCATTATGAAACCAAATCATAAAACCGTCGTCAAGTTCTTGCAAAAAGCGAATTCTCTTCACCGCATCCTTACCAAAATAAAGAATATCTTTCTTACTTGCCCCACTTTTTGCAATTTGTTCTTTCATTTTACTAATCAAATTACCCATTGTTTGCTTCTCCCTCTATTTCATGCATAAAACTAACTACTTTAATATTTTGTCCAAATATACTTTTTAAAGCCGCTTCCGCTTGTTCAGGTGATACAGTATCTTTAAAACTTGCACTATAAATTTCAGTGTCATTTTTTAACCCTGTATAATACATGATTAACATAACTAACACTTCTTTCTGTTTTTATTTAACATTTCTCTATACTCTTTTGGATAATACATTCCTTTTTCATAACGATTTCGATTTAAAAACTTTATCCTAACTGCTCCGTATTCATCTAAATCAATTGCTCCAAAATTTGCAATCGGATCAGGAATTTTTCTTTTATCTTCAACATCCTGCAAACAAAATGCGCCTCGATAAAAAACTATCTCGGCTTTATACTTTATATAACATTTCTTAAACAAAGGAGGCTCAAAAAATCCAACTAATACTAAATCATGTTCAAATAACTTCTTTCCCTTATAGTCCATTATACCACTATATCGACATATTGTCAAGGGGTCAATTATACTACTTGAAAACCTAGAAACAATTGACCATTCCCAATCCGGGCCACTCTTTTTAGAAAGATAACCAATTATCATTTTATCTTTTTCTTTACAATATGCTTTTACCAATAATTTATCATAACTACAAGCTGGCTTTAAAACAACAGCCGCATTTTTTTCATTATTCATTTCGATACCACTTACCTTTAGTAAATTTATAATTTATATTACCTTCCTCTAAAACTTTTAACTCTATAAATTCGGCATATGGGTGTTCCTGCTGAAACAAAACAATAGAATGTGTATAAGTTTTTGTGTTATAAATAGCTGTTCTTTTTACACCTTTTTCTTTATATATAATCCCTATCAACATAAAATTACCTTCAAAACCTCATATTCATATACTTCCCTACTATTTAGAACTTCTATGTAAGTATATAGAGCATTAAATATATTTGTTTCTTCAACTAAACGCTCTTCTATTTTACCATCAATAAATGCAACAATCTTATATTTTTTCATTCTCATTCCAAAAACCTCTCTATTTGTCTTTTTACTTTTTCTTCCTCTTTGCTTCCTTTTTGAATATCCCCCATATCCTTTATCCCTTTTGGATATCTCAAACGAAAAACAGAAAAACCATAAACAGAAGAAACTCGTTTTAAATACCGATATCCCTTTTCTCCTGCTTCATCATGATCTAAAGCACAGATAATATCTTTTATTTCTGCTCTCTGTATTCTTTTTAACTGTATTTCACTTGCTTTCCAGCCTAAAATGGCAGATACGTTTTTTATCCCTATTTGAGAAGCTTTTAATTTATCTAAATATCCCTCTACAAGTATAATTGGTTTTTTCTTTTCATATTCCCCCGCAAGTGTTTTTTCTCTACGAAAGCCACGATTATACATATACTTTCTATTTGCTTCCACTTGTGGGTCAAAAGTACGCATTACATACCCACGAAATACACCATTTTCCAAAAGAGGAAATACGATTGGATAAAAACTATTTAAACTTGCTTTTGCTCCAAAATGCTTTAAAAGCACAGGAGAAAAACCGCGCTTTTTCATATATTCATTGCACATCCTAGTTTCTTCTTCAACAGAAGCTACAAAAGACGGGCGAAACCAATTAGGAGTTGGAAGGTTATAATAAAAATTTTTTGCTTGCATTAAACTTTCTTTTGCTGAAAGTAATTTGGGATTTTCCTTTTCCGAAAAACTATTTCCGAATGCTTGGCTATCACTACTATATATTGCATATATCGTATTATATAGCCTATCATTGTTTTTGTCAATATTACATTGTATACTTTTTTCAACTAGCTTTTTAACTAACTGTTTCATTTTTGTTATGCATTGAACATCAGTCAACTTTTTATTTGAATTATCTAAAAAATAAAAATGCTTAAAAAGTTCTATACTTGAACCATGAGCACCACAGCCATAACAACAGAAAAAAGAAGTTTGTAAGTTTATTTGCATAGATGGATTTATATCACCATGAAATGGACATAAAACCTTATATAACTCCCCTTCCGCTTCTCCGTTATATAGCCCATAATAAGCTAACAATATTTTAAATTCTTTATCGGGAGTAATCAATCTAATCACTCTCTTGCATCTGGTTTAATTAAAATTTCTCTGTCTATATTTGTCATTCTAAGCACTACACTTTTTGTTACCCTTGCTGTATAACATCCATCAAGCTGTTTCAACGTAATGGTTCCGCGTTCATATAACTTTGATAGTTTATCTTGGTTTACTTTTTTTTCAACATGTAAAAATGGTTTTACTTGATCTAATTCTAAATCATGTGATTTTAACCATTTTGAAAATTGCTTCCAATCTCTAACTTTATACTCTCTATCAATAAATTCATAAGCCTTTTTTTTACCCAATTTTTTTATAATTGCACCAATATCATAATCAATTGTTGGTCTTTCTTGAACAAATACAGTACATTCATCATTTGACACTCTTTTTTCGCCCGTCTTTTCAAAAAACTTTTCCATTATCTTTTTTTTACTATCAAGTAACATTTTCAAGCCGGATATCTGATTGTTAATATAAACAATATCTTGCAAAGTTTTGTCAATACTAATTTTCTTTTTCATATCTTAATTTCCCCTATATTTCAAGGCGTTATAAATTCCTACAGGCCAACGGCTTCCCATCTTTACCCAAACAATGCTATTCTTTTTAACATAAAAAATAGAACCGTTATGGGTAGAAATTGTATATATCCCTTTATCTTTGCTAATGTCCACCACTTTACCAGAAATCATTTTATTTTCAAACATAAAAGCAACAATATTACCGATTGAAATATTTCTTAAATAATGTTCTCTGTTTTTATTCTCCATTTTAAATCACCTCTTTATTATAAAAGGTTTTTGCTATCCTCCCTTTACAAAAAATAGTTACAAACTTTTCATTATATTTATTTAACAAAAGTTTTGCAACTTTATAAACATTTTCTTCCGTATCTTTCCAAACTTCTATCATACCGGATGCAAATTTTAAATGATACACTTTCATTTCATTCACTTCTTTCTTTCAGTTTATACTTATAAATATATTATACCACATCAAACTACATTTGTCAACCATATTTTTTAATTTCTTTCGAAAGTTTTTGCGACGCTAACTCATTTATAAAATCAAAATATTCCCGTTGGGATTCTGCCGCGCTATTAAACGCATCTTCTACGTCTCCATTTGTTTTTTGATTAAAAACCGCTTTCGCTGTCACTGTAGATAGCTTGCAAACGGATGAAAGTAAACTCATTGTTAGCTGTCTTTCCTTGCTATGCAATTCTTCTAATTCTTCTCTTTTTCTTTCACGCTTTTCTAGTTCTTTTACTTTTTCTTCTTCTTTCTCAATTTTCTTTTTTGATTCTTTTTCTTTTTTTGAAACAATTATTGTATTGATAATCGTAACAAACCCTGCAACAATTGCACACACAATAGATGCTAAATTAGCGTCCACACGAATCAACTCCCGACATAAGCCCCGGCTTTTACAAGTGTTTTTTTAATTATCTCTGCTATCTCCTGTCTGGTAACATCAGATAACGGGCGTGTCCCGTCCATAATCTTCATATCAGTAATAACTTCCCAACTTTCTTTTGCCCATTTGTCTACATTTTTCTTTGCTTTCTCAGAAATATATTTGTCCATAGCAACAGAAAACATTTTATTAAATTCGTCTTGTGTCATTTCTTCCACCTCCAAATATTTAGGGCGAATAGCAGTTACAAAATATTTCTTGTGGCGTTTACGTCTCATAACTGCCCCACCATTTGCTTCATTTGTTGTTCCTGTATTTCCATCAATTGTCGTTACATAATTTCCACTAACTTCCTCACATATTCCGATATGCTCAGTTGTGGAACTGTTCGTAACTTTATTTGCACTAAAATTAAAAAACACTAGATCACCCGGTTTTAAACTTGTAAAATCTTTAATTTCCTGCCCCTTTGCTTTATGATAATTTTTCAACAAAGTACAAGAGGCAACCTTATTTCCACCATAAAAAATATTTGATGCTCCTACATCTTGAAACAAACACCACTGAAAAGCTACGCACCAAGGATAAGCAGAACCGCTTACAGGCTTACCATAATACCTAGTATTAAAAATTACATTGTTTGAATTAGTAGGGCTTTCTTTAATACCAATATATGATCTTGCTTTATCAAGAATTGTTTTTACTTCCATCTTCCTTATCCTCTACTTTCTTTGTTTTTTCCACTTGTGTTCCAAAATAGAAAGCAATGATAACAGAATAAATTGTCATAAAATCTTGACTAATAGAGCCAATAACAGCTAAATATGCAAATACAGCAGTTAACCCAAGAGTAACAATAGACTTCACATCCAAAAGTTTCAACAAACGATTCATATTTGCACCTCCTTAATTCATCACCCCCTATACACTATCTAACTTTGTGGGGGAGAAAATAGATGATTTAAAAAATAATTATTTTACTTTTCCAAATGATAGATTTAAAGAACTTACTATATCAAATAATAAATTTAATTTAACTGGATACAGTTATAGACAACTTTTATTTGTTATAAATGCTACAGTTGGGAAAAAAGGTAGTGAGGCCACAAACCCATTTTTAAATATAGAAATAAATAGTGACGTACTTATAAGTTTATATTCTAAAAGTGATTCTAGCGTTGAATATGATAATGTTTATTTTTTATTCAATCTTTTACCTGTTGGTTATTTAAGTATAAAACCTGGAATAAGGTTTGCCGGATTTATAAGAAATAATGATCGTATATTCTTTTATAACGACAAAGAAAATGTAATAACATATACAACAAATAATATCTCAACTTATAATGTAGATATTAAACTATACTATAGATAATTTATATTC
>ERZ791881.378-NODE-378-length-44278-cov-6.426724_pt1 | contig 44278 bp, 45 predicted proteins | sample MGYA00510161_ERZ791881 | MGnify/ENA primary metagenome ERZ791881 (study PRJEB30046, sample SAMN00792073) | human gut metagenome | study: EMG produced TPA metagenomics assembly of the A metagenome-wide association study of gut microbiota in type 2...
TACAATCTTCGCCAAACACATACTTAAAGGCGAAATCATTTAATAAATTTGCACTACGCATGAGCACACCTTTCTAGTAGGCATTTCCTACATACTCATATACGAAATTTATTAAACAAATTTTAAAAAAGTTAAAAAAAACAGGCAAAATTTTCTTATTTTCATGTAAATACATACAAAAAAACGTTGATAGATGATGAAAAAATTCTCGCAATCTTTTCATTTTTAAATGTTTTCTCACCGCAAGCAAAAGTCAACCAAACGATGAAAGCGTATCCATTTAATGAAAATAATTATATACAACAAAAATAATTCATGTTAAACTATGAGTGTTGATTAACCAACTAATCAACATCCATTTTCTAGAGCTGGTACCATTTCACAAACACACTCAAATCCAGCTCTAATTTTTTTTACCCATATAACCCAAAAGACTCCAGATTACTATTCTGAAGTCTTTTTATTTGAGTGCCCTTAAGCACTCTATGCAAAGTTAAGAAATTTGAAATCCAACTATGGAAATAGGTTATATGTTGGAGGTTTTAGTTAGATCTCTCTTTTCTCAACTAGAATCATTCATCTAAATATAAATCTTTTATACCTAGATGAATGACAAGGCACTAAGCCTTATCAACGAGCCATTATGCTAATAATACGTTCACCCGCATCACATGCGATAATAGCAACTGATTTAGCCTTCTTAAGCTTGAATATATACTTTTGAGGATTTTGTCTCACATCATTAAATCCTCGTAAAGCAAAATTCTTAACAACCATTACCTTGTTCATAGTATTACGCCTTGTCATTAAATACTACATTATAGTTTTCATAACCCTTAAGCGAGTGAATATAATCTGTGATAACTACCTTAGCATGTTCAGCAGTCTTCTCATACAAGCCCCCTTTAATAGCATCTTGTTTTGCTTCCTTAAGCATTCTTTTCTTCTCTTTGTGAATATCATCTAATCCAACATTGGCTGTAATCTTTTCACCTTCCCAATATTGAACATAAGATTTTTCATCTAAATAAAAATCGAAGATTGAAGCTTTTGGCAACGTAACAGTAATAGTTTGTGTTGATTCATTACCACCATCATCCTTAATATTTTCTAAATCATATCCTGCTTTAATAACTGCATTATATGTGAAAATATAATTACTAGTAGTCACTGGATTATCAAATTCTTTACCCCAAACTTCTACCGGTTTATGAATAAATCCAACCTCTTTAATTGTTGCTTCTTGGAATGCAATCTCTTCAATATCCTTGTAACAAACAACTGGTTTTTGAATCGTTTGATGTACTTTTGTACCCTTAGAATATCCACCAAACCAAACGCCAAATGCAACTGCCATAATACAAACTAGAACTAAAGCTCCCTGCAATCTCTTGCTCGATTTAACTTTTCTAAATGCTTTAGAAAGTCCGTTTTTAATTCCTTTTAAAATGCTTAATAATGTTTTCATACTCTTTTTTCTCCTTTTTGAAATCTATATTTCAATTTATTTATTTCTTGCTTCTTGATATCTTTAAGCATCTATATCATAATTCGATATAAGCATTTTCTACAGATAAAAGAGTGCGCAAAAAAGAGTATTATTTCGCAGATTTTGCGGAATGGTCATTTGAAATTGATTTGAATACAACTTCAAGATATTATATACACAGTATTAGATTAGTATTTATAACTACATTAGGGGTATTTATGACAAACAAAACATTGGATTATTATAATAAAAACTCAGAAGCATTCATTCAAAGTACAATATCTGCTGATTTGAAGGACTTGCAAAATAAATTTTTAAGTGAACTAAACGGAAATAAAATACTAGATTTTGGATGTGGATCTGGTAGAGATACAAAATGTTTTATTGAAGCTGGCTATGACGTGGATGCGATTGATGGATCTATAGAATTATGTAAAAGTGCCAGTGCATATACAGGTACTCAGGTAAAACACATGTTATTTCAAGATTTGGATAAAGAAAATTATTATGATGGAATCTGGGCATGTTCTTCCATATTACATTTACCAAAGTCAGAACTAAAAGATGTCTTATCAAAAATGAATAGAGCTTTAAAGGATGATGGAATTATTTATACATCATTTAAATATGGTGATTTTGAAGGAGAAAGAAATGGAAGATTCTTTACAGATTTCACTTTGGATATTTTTAAAAACTTCATTAAAGATGTAGATAATCTAATGATTAAAGAATATTGGATTACAACAGATGTTAGGCCTCGAAGGGAGGAAGAAAAATGGTTGAACCTACTCCTTCAAAAGATGCTTTCTTAGTTGAACATACTGATTTTTCTCTAAGAGAAAAAATCAAATATCCAAATGGTGGAACATCTAATTTTTATGATAACGGAAAAGACATGGTTATTATTGATGAAGATATTTGTGCACATAATTCAAATGATCCTGTATTTTCATATATGCTTATCACAGATAAGCAAAATAACTATATGCATCAATTCAACAGAGTTTTCCGTTTCTTAGGCTACTCTCATTTAGAAGTTGATAAATATCTTTCAAAAAATGAAATCATAATGCCTATAAATCATACAAGAAATGTTGGAGACAGAAGCGAACAATCTGATGTTTCTCCACTTGAATTACATTTCGAAAAGAGTTTTTCAAATGCGTATGGTATGAATGCACTCAAATATATTTCGCGAGAATATGGTATTTGTGATGAAAATGGAAAGAATTATTTTCTTGATTATTTTGTACGAACAAAAGATGAAAAATATGCAGTTGAAGAAAATGGTGTAACTTATCATCATCCTCAAATTATAGGTGAAGAAAAATATAAAAACCAATTAAGAAAACAAAACACATGTGCTTCATGGGGAATCAAATTATTCCGTTTTTCAACGGAGGATTGTGCATTTGAAAATCGTATTGAAGATGATATTAAACAATATTTTGGAAATGATCCATCTAATTTTATTGATAACGGCTTAAAGATAGATAGATCTGTTGAATTATATGAACACCAATCTATCAGTTTACAAGAAATCCAAAAAAGAAGGGCTGCTGGAATTAAAGCATTTTTAATTGTATTACCAACAGCGGCTGGTAAATCAAAAATTGTTGAAGAAGATTTGCGTGAGTTTACCAAGAATAAGAAAGATTTTAAAGGATTAATACTAGTTCCAGGAATTAATATTCTTGCAGACTGGATCCAAAGAATTCATAATTCTTTACCTAAACTAGAAGATAAAATTGATATAAGAACCTATGCATATATGGCAAGACATTATACAGAATTATCTTCTGATTATTATAACTATTTAGTTGTTGATGAAGCTCACCATGCGGTTGCTCCAATACTAAAAAGAGTCATTCAATATTATAATACGGATTTCACAATTGGTTTGACAGCAACCGATCAAAGACCGGATAAGAAAAAATTGGAAACTGTATTTGGTACATATTCCACTTCATTGTCTTTAAAAGAAGCTATGGAAAAAGGTATAGTTGCCAAGGCAAATGTATATCGAATTGAAACAAATATTGATTTATCTAAAGTGCGTTTTAATGGTAAAGACTATGTGAATGCAGATTTAGAAAAAAGAATCAGAGTAACTTCTCGAAACGAATTAATTGTAGATGTACTAAAAGAATACTTTACTACTGGAGAAGCAAGTTTACGCCAAGGTGTTATATTTTGCGTTAATGTTACTCACGCAAACGAAATGACACGACTTTTAAATAAAGCTGGCATTGTTGCATCTAGCTATACTGGACAGACAAAAAAACCAGAATCTGTCATGGAAGATTTCAAGAACAAGAAAATTCGGTTTCTTTGTACTTGTAACATGATTTCTGAAGGATGGGATTATCCTGAACTTGGCATTTTAGTTATGGCTAGACCTACCCTTTCTAAAGTTCTTTATCTTCAACAAATAGGTAGAGGTTTACGGAAGACAGACATTAAGAAAAATGTAATTGTGATTGATGTTGTTGATGAATATGGAGCTATGATCAAAGCTTGTAATATGCATACAATCTTTGCCAATCCATATTATGTACCATTTGGTGATATCACAATAACAAATTACACTCCTGGTGAGATGTTAATTGTGGATGGAATTGAAGAACGTATTGAACGTATCACTGAAGTAGATATCAATACATTTGAAGATAAGTATGGTGATTATCTAAGTCAAGAACAATTAGCCAGAGAATATTTTGTCAATACTGGAACTGTTACAAGCTGGATTAAAAAAGGAAAAATAAAACCTAGTGTAGAATATAAATTTGGTAATAATCCCTATATTTATTTAGTCCTAATGATGTTGAAAAATACAGAAAAGAACTAGGAATCAAAGAACACAACAACGAAACAATTAAACAAGACTTCTTTGAATTCTTAGAAGAAAGAGATTATTCATTATCTTATAAAATGCCATTCCTATTAGCCTTTATTAAAAATGTTAATACTATTGGTGATGCTAAAATAGACGATGTATTAAATGATTATATTGCCTTCTATCAAGATCGAATTGATAGAGGACTTCAAGTAGATCGCAGCACTTGTCCATACAATGAAACCACTCTACAAGATAGAAAAGCAATTTGTAGAAACATGCTTACAAATCCATTTGAGAAATTTGAACGAAAAAGATTCTTATATTACTCAAAAGATTTAAGCATTATCGCAATGAATCATGCTCTATATAGTAAGATGACTAAAGAAGATTGGGATAAAGTTAAATCACAAATGCAGGAAGATCTAGCACATTATTATTCTGATATGGGCGGAGTATAGAAACGGTTTGACCATAAACAGTCAAACCGTTTTTTCTACTCTTCCAATGGAATGTTAAGCCTTTCAAAAATTTGTTCAATTATATCTTTTGCACCTTTTCGTCGAACGCCACATGCGCATTGATAGATTGGTGCCTGAACTCGCGCTTTACCCCCCTTCACACACTCCCTCACGAGAATGCATTAAGTATGGCTTACTACCTGGCTATATTCCTGGTAGATAAGGTATTTCAATCTTATTGGGAGCGTTTTACTTCAATGACATTTGTATAGTATTACTAGTATCTATTGCTTTATTTTCTATAAAAATAAGACAGTTGATAATCGCTGTTTGATTATCAACTATAAACACAACTACCTGTCGTACAGAAAAGGAACCCGTATTTGAGTTCCTTAGTAAAACTAGATTTTAAACTAATCTTGTTACGATTTGTGTTAAGAATGCAAGAAGAACTCCACAAGACGCATAGATTCTTGTTTGAGGTAAATCTTTTTTCAATGCATAGCCAAGAATAAAGAATCCTACAACTGGCATACAATAAGAGAATACAAATGCCAAAACATTTAAAATATAACTCTTTAAAGAATTTAATTTGTGACTCATAGTTTCATAGCCTTTTCTTTATTTAATAAGAATGGTCTTAAGTATGCGACTGTTGAACACATTGGCAAAACATCATCATTTAATGAAATATTCAATTCATTAATTATATATTTCCTTCTCTTTTGAATTCGATTCCACAATTCCGGTTCTTCTTGTGCAATCTGTTTTCGCAGATTTTCATCTGCTAATAAAACTGTACTTTCTGCGCTTGTACCTGCATAACCTGATTTTGATGGAATAATATCAATTTGATACAACATTCCGCTTTGTACTAATTCTTTACTATTCTCATAAATATTTGATGACATCCATTCTTCATCTGCAGTTAAGTGTCCTGGACATAAACTCCAATTGTATTCACCCTTTGGCATTGTTTCTTCAATTAATTCATAAACTTCGCCACCAAGCATTCCACAATGAACTTTTTCTAGCCATACTGCTACGGATGAGAAATATGGTTTTACTAATACATCCAAATAATCTTGAACAGTTTCATCCAATTCATTACTGTCATGAACTGCATAACCAGCTCTAGATGAGAACCCTCCCTTATATCCAATTGATAAACTAATTGGATCTTTTAATTTCACTGTGTTCGTTGTTGGATAAATATTTGCCTTGATAAATCTAGGTCCAGATGCTGCAATTGTAACTACACTATTTCTTTGTCCATATGCATTTAATATGTTTCCCAATTCCATTTCGGAAACCCCTTCATCCAAGTAATTCATAGCCTTTAAAATACAATCACTCGCAAGGGCAGCTCCAAATTCATAGTGAACAATTTCATTTACATTGTTTGTGCAACGAGCACCATCTTCTCCAATAAATAATCTTGTTGCATTATATACATTACTTCCAACAATTTCTTTAATTGTATCTACAACATAATATGGAACATCGAATAATTGAGCATTATCCTCATACTTACTAGTGAAGTTTTTCCATCCAACGATGCCTACATTATCGCCGTTTTTAAATTCACAACGTTTTAAGATATCTTTGATTCCTTCTTTAACATCCATAGGTTGATTAGGTAATGAAAAGTGTGGGCAGTGAATAGGTGTATTCTTAATTCTCGCTTTTGAAGCTTTACTTAAATTTTCATTTCCTAGAACCATATAATGATTTCCATTTGAATTCAAAACTAATAATGCTTCTTCAAATCTAGGTAAGAATCCTGTCAAGTACTCAAAATTATTCCCGTGTTCTAAATCTGCATAAATCACTAATGAATCAAAGTTTTCACGATTCATTCTATCTAACACTTTATTTAATCGTTCCTGCATTGTTTCATCAGTTAACTGCACTGGAACGTTTGTGCAATCGCACTCAGGTAATTTTACATTTTCATATTTTACTTCCATAAATCTAATCTCCTTAACTAAACAAATATCTATAAGAATACACTTATAGATATTTTGTTATTATTTATACGTACCAGCTGCTTGTTTTAAAGCGTGTGTTGCTTCTTCTACTTTTGGACCGTATACAACCTGAATATTATTTTCATTAATTCGAATAATTCCTAATGATCCAGTTGTTTTTAATGCAGCTTCATCAACTACTGAAGTATCATTTAAAATTAGTCTTAATCTTGAAATACAGTTATCAATGTCACGAATGTTTTCTTTACCACCAATAGCTTTTAAAATTGTTGTTCCCAATTCACTAGCTTCAACTTGTACTACATCATCACTACTATCTTCTACATCACGTCCAGGAGTTTTTAAGTTCTTCTTTTCGATTACATATTTGAATACAAAGAAGTAAGCGAAGAAGTATACAATACCTAGGATTACACAGAAGTACCATTTAGTATATGTACCTTGTAGGATACCGAAGATAAACAAGTCTACGAAACCACCACCAGCGTTACCAACACCGACTTGTAATAAAGACATAATCAAGAAAGACATACCAGCCATAAATGCGTGGAATACCCATAAGATTGGTGAAATAAAGATGAATGAGAATTCGATTGGTTCAGTGATTCCAGTTGCAAAAGAAGTTAATGCAGAAGCTAATAACATACCTCTAACTTTAGGTTGTTCTTTTGCGTAAGCTGTCTTATACATTGCGTAACAAGCACCTGGTAAACCAAACATCATGAATGGGTGAGTTCCTTGAGTTAAGAAACGAGTTGCTTGATGGAAAACGTTCATATCCATATTTTTTGCGACTAATTCTGCTTGGAAAATATTTAATGCACCAGATACTACTGTACCATCGATCATTGCAGTTCCACCGACTGGAGTGAAACGAATCAATTGGTTCAATACGTGGTGTAATCCAGTAGGAATCAATAAACGTTCTGCAAATCCATACAAGAATAATCCAAATGGACCAGATTTACTAATAACAGTTCCCAAGCCATCAATAAGCATACTGAAGAATGGCCATACAAAGTATGAAATAATTGCTACGAATGGTACTGTTAAGATAATCATAATTGGAACAAAACGGTTACCAGCAAAGAAACTAAATGCTACAGGTAATTTTTGTGTATGGAATTTATTGTGAATAAATGCTGTCCATAAACCAGCTACGATACCTCCAAAGATACCCATACGATAAGTGAAAATTCCTAATTGTGTGTCATAAGCCGCATTAATTTGATATGCCTCTAATGTAGTTGATCCATGACTTGTTAAATAATCAATAGCTGTATTTTCAGCTGTGATTCCATTTAATCCTAACATGTAGTTAAGCATTACGTGGAATAAAACGAAACAGATAACAACTGCAAATCCAGCAATTTCTTTATCTTCTTTTACCATACCAGTGGCAACAGAAATAGCAAATAAAATTGGTAATAATCCAAATACCTTTCCAACTAATGCAGATACTGCACCTACAACAACTTGAACACCTGCTGCACTCGCAAATGCTTCTCCAACTAAACTAGCATTGGTTAAAATAGTAGTGATGCCTAACAACAAACCAGCTGCTACAATTATAGATAATGGTCCCATCATGGACTTACCTAGCTTTTGTATAAAAGTTCTCATGTAATTTTCTCTCCTTTACAATTCCAAAATGTGTAATAATTACTTGCAAGCTCTTACATTTCATATGCTACATTAAAACAAATTTCAATTCAATAAAACAACCGCCTTTAAAATTGTTTATCAAAGTCTGTTTTTCCATCCATTTCTTGAATTTTCATCCATCGGTATAAACACGTGAAAACATGCGTTTAAAGAAACAAATTATAGTTTATTTTTTATAAAAGTTGACATATGATAGATATATAAAGTAAAGGACTAAGATATATATGACACATGAAGAATTAGTAAATCAACATCATACTCAATTAAATGAAAACGATTTATATATATTAAATTTTATTTTCCAAAACATGGAATTATGCCAAGGAAAAACAGTATCCGAAATAGCACAGTTATCAAATGCGAGTGCATCAAGTATAATTCGAATTGTTCAAAAATTAGGGTTCAAAGGCTATAGCGAATTCAGATATTTTTTAAGAAATGAATTGGACCGAAAAGATCGTGCAAGCGTTATTAACACGAATAAGATTGGTTCTTCTGTTGTATTAGAAGATGTGACATCTACAATTCGTTTATTTGAACAAAATAAATTCATTGAAGATATTTATAAACTAATGGCAACTTCAAATCGAATCTATGCTTATGCAACCGGATATGGACAATCCTTGATGTTAAAAGAATTCTCTAGATGCTTAATCAATGTAGGAATTCACTTGATTATTATCCCTGGACAGATTGAACTTAATCTAATTTCAAACACATTAAAGCCAAATGATTTATTATTTATAGTTTCTCTATCTGGCAATGTATCAAAGCTTAAAACAGATATACAAACCATTCAATTAAAAGGAACTCCAATTATATCGATTACGCTATTTTCACAGAACGAATTATCTCACATGGCTAAATACTCATTATACTATCAAGTATCAAATATTAACCAAGAAACAAGATTGAATAATTCTTCCTTTTGTACATTAATGCTTATATTTACACTATTGTATGAAGGTTATATTAACTACAAGAAGAATGCAAAGTAGACATTCTTCTTTTAATTTGCAAAAAAAAAAGCAATTTAAAGAATTTTCTCTAAATTGCTAATGTGTTTATTTTATTTTGTGGATAAATCTTTAACTAATTCAAGTAATACGTTAGCACCTTTTTCGATGTCTGTATATTCTGTCCATTCTTCTGGACAATGAGAAACTCCACCGTTTCTACTAGGTACATAAATCATATTTGTATCCACAAAATCAGCCATAATCATAGAATCATGTCCTGTTCCTTGGTTCATTTGTTTGTGGCTATAGCCTAGTTCATCACAAATTTTCTCCATTTTTTCAACATTCTCATAATTCATAATACTTGGACCTGTTGGATTTGGATAATTTACTCTTCGAATTTCTTCCAATTCTGTTTGAATACCATATTTTTCAGTTACTTCATTTAATAAATCTACAATAATTTTATTAAAATCATTATTATCAACTACTTCCTTAGTGAAAGTACGAATTTCAATTTTACCCTCTACATATTCTGGTACGAACTGATTAGAGTTAGGAACAATATTCAATTGTCCTACCATTCCAGTCGCATCATCTCCAAATGTACGCATAACCGCATTAAACTTTTCAATGAAATATGCAGCACCAACTAGTGCATCTTTTCTTTTACTCATCAATTCTGTTGAATCCGCTGTTTTTCCATGGAATTTAATTGTGTATCTTCCAATACCAGCAAGATATTTAATTAATCCAACTTCAACATTCTCTCTGTCTAAAACAGGTCCTTGTTCAACATGAAGTTCTAAGAAGTTTTTTATTGTTTTTGGATCTCTTTTTGCCTTTTCCAAATCCGGTTCAACACCATACGCTCTTAAAGCCTCTAATTTAGTTTGACCAAAACGATTTGTACGAGTCTCTAGCTCATGATAAGTAAGAGTTCCCATCATGGCTCTTGAGTTTGTAACACCAGTACTTGGTCCAAACGTAAACCCTTCTTCAGCATTCATTAAAATCAATTCAAGAGGGTAGTCGTTATCAAAATTATTTTCATGTAATACACGCATAACCTCTAATGCTGCAACAGAACCAGCGACCCCATCAAAAGCTCCAGCATGATAAACTGTATCATAGTGAGATCCTAACATGACACATGGCGCATCTTTTAATTTACCTTCACGACGCCCAAATAATGTTGACATGCCATCTTCATAAACAGTCAATCCAATTTTTTCCATTTCAGATATTAAATATTCTTTAGCCATTTTATCTTCCTTTGTGTACGAAGATCTTGTTACGCCACAACCAGGAGTTTCATTAAATGTGGCTAAAGTCTCAATATCATTTTGAATTCTTTTTACATCTACTTTCATATCTAATACTCCTTTAAGCAACCAAATCATATCATTGAAAAATTAAAGCAACAATGCATCTAAATCATTATGGTTGTATATTCAAATTCTGAATATTTATTTAAAAAAGTAGGAAAAATTACAAAGAATCTCCTACTCTTTTTGATTTTGTCTATTTATTAAACTCAATAATATTATCTTGGCCAGTTGTTACATTACTGTGAGGTTTAACAATTGAAAATTTCTCTTTATTAGGGAATATAATCATGCAAGTTGGGTCTTTACCTTCACTCTTCAATACATCAAAATCAACCTCTACTAAAGCATCTCCTGCTTTAACAACATCTCCCTGTTTTACTAAAGGTTTAAAGCCTTTTCCATTTAATTCAACTGTATCAATACCGATATGAATAATCATTTCAATACCGTTCTTTGACTTAATACCAAAGGCATGTGAAGTAGGAAACACCGTTACAACATCTCCATCCATTGGTGCAACAACAACTTTTGATGTTGGAACCACCGCAAATCCTGGACCCATCATTTCTTGTGAAAACACAGGATCATTCACTTCACTAATTGGTAAAATTTTTCCGTCTACTGGACATACGAACACTTCTTTTTTCTTTAAAAAGCCAAACATATTTATTCCTCCGTTTTTACTAATTATAGTATGGATTCTTCCGATTTATCATTCATTTTATGAATATCCATTCTTTAATTATATTATCCTATAAAATTAAAAAAGAGAAAACTTTATTCAAATCAGCACTTATTACCCGTCTATAGAACTATACTATAGGTGTATTAAGAAATAAGTTCACAAGAGTTAAATATGCGTTACTATCAAGTATTTGGCAATTTATTTGATGATTTCTTTACAACAGATTTACAAGGAGCTTCTTCAATTATGAAGACAGACATTGTAGAAAAAGATGGTCGTATCATTTGCCTCGCTACATCTCTATATGTATACAAACTAAAAGAAATTAACTAAGCCTCAAAAAAAGGAACCCATATCTGAGGTTCCCTAGTGCAATGCAGTGTCATGTTTTCAGACATTATACATATAGGGACATATCATGATGATATGTCCCTATTTATTATGCTATAATTGTTCTGCTGAATCAAAATTGATAATGAATACTTTCCTTATACTCTTCATACAATTTTTGATTCAATGCATCGCCGCCATCTAAGTTAGCGCTATAAAAGATTGGCGGTTTTTTCATGCCTGAATCCACTAATTTTTGTGCCACAGCAGCAACAATCGAATTAAGCATCATTGCTCCAATTACAGTTGAAGTTGGAGAAACCTTTTGTTCTAAACCATCAATTTTTACGCAAGCATCACCAACATCTCCATGATTATCCAAAATAATATCAGCAAATTCATATAATTTCTTTTTTGATGGATGACGAGAAGTCACACTTTTAGAATAAGATAAATTTGTGATAGCTATTACTTTGGCGCCCTTTTTTTTCGCTTCTGCTGCAATTTCAATGGCTACTGGATTTCTTCCAGAAACAGAATGAACAATTAATACATCGTCTTTTTTAAAGTTAACTTTACTTTGTGCTAGATTTGTTCCATAACCAACACATCTTTCCATTTTACTCGTTAAAGTAATTGGAGATGTATCAAGCATGATTTCTCTTCCAAATATTGGGTTAAACAACATTAATCCTCCAGCACGATAATACAATTCTTCACTCAAAATGCCTGCATGACTTGCACCAAAAGTATATATAGAATGTTTATTTAAGATACATGTGGTCAGTAAATCAACACATTCTTCCATGGACTTTGTTTCATCTTTTTCGATGACATCCATTAACTCATGAATGCGTTCTAAATATTTGAATTCCATACTAAGCAATTAATCGAGCAATAAATCCTTCTACAATTCCCCATAAAGAGAAGTCCTGACCACCATAAACTAACATCCATTGTTGAATTGTGTTATTGAAGAAGTAAGCTCCAAATCCAACTAAGAATACCATTACGATACCACATGCAGCGGCTCCAATAATACATCCACGAACTCCACCTTTGGCATTACCAATAATAGCAGCACATCCAGTTTCAAAGAAACAAGTTGAAATCAATGGAATTACAACTGTTGGGAACATTCCACTAGTTAGTAATAAAGTAATAATTGATGTAATCATAGCAACGATAAATCCAATTAATAAAGCATTTGGTGCATAAGGGAAAATTACTGGAACATCTAATGCTGGAATAGCATTTGGAACGATCTTATCCGCAATACCTTTAAATGCAGGAACGATTTCAGCAATCATCATACGAACACCTTGAAGCATTACAGTAATACCTACACCAAAGTAAATAGCGTGTGTAAAGATATATGTGAAAATACCAGTAGTTCCACCTGCATATCCCCAAATAGTTCCAGGATCTTTTCCATTAGCTAATAAGATAAAATACAAAACAATGTAAGTAATCGCAATAGTAATTGATCCAGTAATTGAGATTTCTCTTAAGAATCCTAATGATTTAGGTACATTTAAGTCTTCTGTAGAATGTTCTTTATTTCCAAATAAAGTTGCCAATCCTGCAGATAACAATGACAAACATGTTGTTGGGTGTCCAATCGTGAATGAATCATCACCAGTAACAGATTTTACCAATGGTCTCATCAAATTTGGAGAAACAATCATATATACTGCAGTAAATACAGCTGCTAATCCAATTAATTTTCCACCAGTTAATCCAGCATCTACACCTGCAGCAATAAATACAAATGGGAACCAATATAACATATGTCCAGTTAAGAAAATAGATTTCCATTTTGTGAAACGAGCCACTAATACGTTAACAGCAAACGCAATGATCATTACAATACCAATCTGTGTTCCAAATTCAGCTCCAATATCCACTGTTTTACTTGCAACTGCACTTGGTGTTACTGCATTAAAAGCAGCCGAAATTCCATCAATAGAATTACCAGTAATTAAACCAGTACCACAAGATAGAATATAGAAACCGATTGCCGTAGTTAGTGTTCCACGTACAATTTCAGAAAATGATTTTTTCTGAAGAATCAAACCAATACAAGCAATCAAGGCAAGGAATATAGCGCCTTGATTGAAGATTTCATTAATAATAAAATTTAATACTCCCATACATACTCTCCTTATTTACAATTTTCTTCTAAGTAAGCTAATGCTTTTTCTTCTACTTCCTTTTTGTTCATGAAATTTTTAATAGCCACAACAGGAACCTGTGCACGATCTTTGATTCGGTCAGCCAATTCCTCAGAAATAAAAATTACATCACATTGATTTGCGCAACATGAACCAACGTCTCCGCAAAATGCTTCAATTTCATAATTATGTTCTTTTGCGATTTTTTCCACATTCATACGAAGCATCAAGCTAGAGCCGCATCCAAATCCACAAACAGTTTGAATCTTTGGTACTTTCATTCTTTCTCACTCCTTTCTCTATTTATCCTGAAACAAAGAATATAGTTCTTCTTCGCTTGTGCAGGCAACTATCTTTGCCACTATCTCTTCATCCATTAGTGTAGTGGCAACACTTTGTAACATTTCTATATGACTTGTTTTATCTGTACAAGCCAAACACATTACAATTCTTACGGGATCGTTATCACAATGAAATTCAATATCATTTTTAAACGTTGCGATTGAAATATCTGATTTTTTTACATACTCACACGGAGCAGCATGAGCCAACGCAAATTGAGGCATAATCACTATATATGGTCCTAATGTTTCTACACTACTTATCATGTTTTCAACATAAGGTTCTTCAATTGAACCACATTTAACTAAAGGCACACTAGCTATACGGATTGCTTCTTTCCAATCCTTTGCTTCTAAACCAATTTGAATATTTTGTAATTTTATTCCTGTACTCATTTCTGTTCTCTCCTCAATCATGTAAGTTCAAAATTGAATCTATACTTTTACTATTTTTTAATAACTCAATGTTTTCTGGTACATCTAATATATTAGCTATATTTAACATTTGTGATTCTTCCTTATCACAAATTCCTAAAACAACAATTGCAATAACCGGCTTTGTATTAAATGACCCAAAAGGTATTTCATTTTCCAAAAGCAATAATGATACACAATTTTTATTCACTCCATCATCTTTGCCAGCATGCACATAAGCAACTTTAGGAGTAATAACCATATAAGTTCCAAATTCATTTACTGCTTGAATCATCGTATTTACATACTTATTTTCAATATCTCCTTTAGCAACTAAAGGCGCTGCTGCTTTTCGTATTGCATCTTCCCAAGATATTTTTCCTTTCGAAATTGAAACATCATTTTTCGAAATATACTCACCTAAACAATGATAATCATGTTCTACAACTTTATTCTTATTAAAGAACAAAGAACACATTTTCATAAATGATTCCTGGAACAATGTATTTCTTATCATTTCAATATCATTCTGTTTTAATAGTGGATTGATATAAATCACATTCGTTGATTTCACGCTCATATAATTTGTTGATATGATCAAATCCACCTCATGACTCTCTAAATATTTCTCCGCCTCTTCAATCGAATAAGGTCCTACAATAAAACAATCTCCAAAGATTTGATACATACGAGATTTTAAAATAGAGCTTGTTGCCAACCCAAAAGTACAAACAATCATAATAACTACTTTTAAATCTTCTTGTACTCCTGTTTCAAAAATAGAAGCAAGATATAATGCAATATACGATATTTCACTTTGATCAAAATTTAAATTGTATTTAGTTTCATACACATTCAATTCTTTTTTTGTGAATTCATACATAACACCAATCGCAAAACGCACCTGCTCATCCAATTCATTACGAATATGAATGTTATTCCTACATCGATAAATTGCTGCTCGAACATGTACTGTTAAACTGCGTATGATATCTTTCATATCTTCAGAATCAAAGTAATGTATCTTCTTTAAAGATGAAATCAAATGTTCACTTATTTCATTTGCCTCATCTTCAACCTTTGAATCCAAAGTTAAAGACCCCTCCACTCGTTCACCTAATAAGAACGAACTAATATATTCTTGATCATTACTATCCGAAATTTTCGTAGACAAGATAGAATTGATTCTTTCCATGTCTGAACTTTGAATTGTCGAATTTTTTGTTTTCATTAACCCCAATCGATTCAACAAAAAGCTTAAAACAATGGAAATTCGATCTCTATCTACATATCTAAATCGAAATTCATTTTCAATTACTGTTATCAACTCAAATGAAGCATCTAGATTTCTTTGAATACCATCATTATTTATGCATAGTTCATAAACAATTTTCGAATGATCATTTGTAAACAACAAATCAATAAACAAACGCCGAATATCAGTCTCATCTCCTTCAAGGCTTGTACCAACACCCTGATTTTTTATTAATGAAAGATGATATCCATCAAGAAATTTTTCAATAGTATTCAAATCATTAATTACTGTTTGTTTACTTACACCACAATTAGAAGCAAGAGTCATAAATGTATTCACATCATTCAATAACAATGATGTGACATAAATAACAATTCGCTCATTCTTAGAATAAGAGCAACTTAAATCATCAAACAATACTTCTTGTTTATCCTCTATCCATACACCCTTACCAGGCTTTCGAACCAAAGAGATTCCTTGTTCTTTTAAGTAAGCAGAAATTACTTCTAAGTCTTTACGCACCGTACGATTGCTCACTTCAAAATTAGACGCAATCACATCATTAGTCACATACGAATCGCGGCTTAATAAATATTCAATAATGTTTCTCTGTCTTAAAGTTAATGCAATCATATTTCTTACCTCATCTATAATTTAATCATTTTAAAATTTTACCTCAATACAAAATATAAACCAGCAATGTGGCACTTTTTTTAACAATTAATTTAAAATGATTGCGGTTTCACAACAATTTTTCTAATTAAACAAAACTATATTATTAAACAAATTAAAAAGTTTACTCAATTTAGCACTCATTGTTTTACTCTACTAACAAAGAACTATACTTTAAGTGTATTAAAAAATAAGTACACATGTATTTGGTATGCGTTACTATCCAATATTTGACAATTTATTTGACGATTTCTTCACAACAGATTCACAAGGAACTTCTTCAGTCATGAAGACAGACATTGTGAAAAAAGATGGAAATTATGAATTATCCATTGAAATGCCAGGTGTAAAGAAAGAAGATATCCAGATAAAATTGCAAGATAAATATTTAAATGTAACAGTTTCTCATAACACAAACAAAGAAAATAAGGATAAAGAAGGTCGTATTCGTCAAGAACGTGTTAGCTGATCTTATTCTCGTTCATTCTATGTTGGAAATCATATACGTACAGAAGATATTAAAATCTCTTTCAATAATGAAGAATTGATCATCACAGTTCCTAAAGAAGCATCAAAGAAGATTAAAGAAAACAAATTTATTCCTATTGAATAGTCGGTAATAACCCGGCTATTCTTTTATTTCAAGACATAATAAAAATGCATAGCCAAATAAATGACTATGCATTACTTAATTTATCATGAGCTATTAATTTTACCAATCCATTGCCTAAAACATACATTGCATCTGTATACTTTTTAGCCTGTGCGATTAGAGCAAAATACTTTTGAGGATTTTGACTTACGTCATGAATTCCTCGTAAAGCAAAACTCTTAACTACTATAACCTTATTCATAACTTTTCCTCCTTGTTAATATGAAACATGCTGTGTAGTAGGCATGTTGAATAAACTATGAAGCACTGTTCTAAAACGAGTAAATAAACCATCTTCAACTGGTTGATCATAACCCTTGATTTTTAGGTATGCATCCACAAAAGCTTCTTTAAACTCTTGTACATCCATTTCAAATGGATAATACTCATTCAAATCTTTACTCTGGATATAATCAGCCATCTGTTGTAAATGCTTAGTGAATTGAATCACTCCTGTACCATAAAAATCATCAATCAAATGAGGGAGTCTAGATAAGAAACAAACTCTAAATCCACGATAATCCTTCTTGATTTGAATACGATTGTTTGTGAATACAACAACCTTTTCAATTCTCATATTCTCATATCCAGCATCCTTAAGAAGTTGTTGAATGATTTCAACTCTAAAATCCATCTTAGCACCCAAGTGACTATCAAAATTTTCATATCTACCAACCTTGTACATATCACCAGCCTCATCTATATAAATATCTCTCTTAGAATTCTTTACCTCAACAATTGTTGCCACACCCTGTTTCAATACAAGAAAATCAATCTCTGTATTGTGAACACCATCTGACAACTGAAGATTTCTTAGAACAACATGATTGGATTTCATATAACCCAAATATTGTTCAACCCTATCTTCACCAGTAATCCCAGACTGTTGAGCACGAACATGATTTGAAAATATAGCAGCCAATCTAGACAACTTTTTCAATTCTTGATCCGCTACATTTCCAGCCTCATTATTCATCTCATGTAAATGCTTCATAATATATGACATATGAACATATTCACTAGGAATATCCAAACCATCTTCAAACACAATCTGAGCCATCTCTTCTTCTAAAAGATCCATCTCTGGAAGAAGTTCTTCTCTAGAATAAACATTCTTACTTAAACCTTTCAAACTACTTAATAAACCTTCTCTATTCATCATTTTCTTTTCCTCCTATTTATTAGCATTACTCTGCTTTTTAAACTCCGACACATCCTTTACATGCATTTGGTCCGCAAACTTTCTATTTCTTTCAATCTTCTCTATTAAACGAATCATACGTAAACGATTATCAACAGTTTTCATAACTAACACCAATCTTTCTTCTTGATATCTTCAAGCATCTATATGATAATTTCATTAGAGCATTTTCTACAGACAAAAGAATGCGCAAAAAAACACACTTTTTCGCACTTTTTGCGAAATACGAAATGAGGGCATAATAATGAGTGAACAAAACAAAAAGGAGTTTCAAACTCCCTACGAAGAATATCGAGTTAAAGCTGGATATACCAGAGAAAGTGCAAGTGAAGAACTAAATGGCATTTCACCAGACAAAATCTACCGAATTGAAAAAGGCAAACAAACCGCTGCACCAGATATTGTTCTACAACTAGCTGATTTGTATCACGCACCAGAACTATGTAACTATCACTGTACACACAAATGTGAAATTGGACAAAAATACATTCCACAAGTAGACGTACAAGATTTACCAAGCATTATATTAAGTACAGTCGCAACATTAAATGATATCCAACCATTAGTAAATCGATTGATTCAAATCACAATGGACGGAAAAATATCCGATGATGAAATCCCAGACTTCGCTCTAATCAGCACAAAACTAGACGAAATCTCAACCGCATCTGACGTATTAAGATTATGGATAGAGAAAACAATCCAAGTAAACAAACTAAATGGATCTCTATTCTATGAAGAAGTGGACAAACTAAAAAAATAAGCAAATTCGATTTTGAATTTGCTTTTTAATATACTATTTAAAATAAGAGATTTTAAAACCCTCTTCCAAATACTCAACATTAAGATCAGGAAGTTTATCATTAAAATAATTCACCATGTTTTTTAAACCACCAATTTCACAACCCGCATGATTTACTACTATCATAGGTAAACCATTGTCAATCGCATATTGAGCATCCTTATAATTTGTGATCCCATCATCTGCCACAATAACTACATCAGGATTGAATTCTAACATTTCAAATATATTTGTTGCTGCACCAGTCCCCATAGCCAAATGAGATACTTCTTTATTTACATCTCCAAAAACATAAACACCCTCTTCACCATCCTCTTTTAATACATTTGCCACATGTTTTGCTAATTGTGAAACGGTTTGTTTTGGAATATCTGCACATTGATAATAAGAATTAATAACTCTATCTTTAAAATCAAAGCCAAGCTTTTTAGCCCATACATCACTCACACCATATTCAGGAATAGAATCCCAAACATCATGACATCGATATACGCAAATATTTCCTTTTTTCAACAATTCTTTTTTGTACTTAACAGAATCAAGTAATTTTGTTTCTAAATAAGTTCCAGTCGTATAAAACAAATTTTCATGAGAAATAATAAAATTAATTCCCTTTTCCATCGCTTGTTCAATGACTTTATTTGTAGCCACCCAACAAACACCAATCTTTGTTACTTCCTGATTCTCATCACCAAACAAAACACGATCCCTAGTACAACGATTCCAACGTACCCAAGTACCTTCTTGTTTTAAAATTTCAATTACATCTCTAATCTTCATCATTTTACCTACTTCCAAATCAAATATACTCATCAATAGGACTAACGCATCTCATTGATTTTTTTATGAATACAGCAAATCATATGCTCACTCTGCCCTTTCTTAAAAGGACTGCTTAATGCTTCATAAACATTATTATCATATCCATTTTCATCACTAAAATACCCAAGATAACCATTTGAATATGACGCAAAGTATACATTCTCTTTTTTAATCGTATTTGATAGTTCCGAAAATAATTCTCCTGGTACACAAACAATAAACATATCAAAAATTTTCCATATTTGTATATTTACGGATATTGTACAAATCTCTTCAGGAAAATACTTAGAAAAATAATAACTTGCCGTTGCTCCTTCATATCTCGACTCATATAAGCGTAAATATTCTAGATTCGACTTATTTTGCTTATATTGTTCTAATTCTCTCAACGCCATTATCAATTCTTTTTCTGCAACCTTAGAATTTTTCTTCACCTTTGTGCTTAAATCAACAATAAAATTACTGACTTGAACATCAAACATATTTACCGCGTCTAACGAACAGGATTCAATCTGCGTAAAAATCAAATCTCCAATACGATTTAATTCATCAGTTCCATTCTTTTTACGAGTGAAACGTGTAGAAATATCTCCCGCACTTCCGTTGATAAACATTGAAAAATAATAACCTTTTGAATTAAACTTTTGATTAACCACTCCAGGAAAATCAGCGCTAACCTCAACATTCATTTGATTTAGAATAGTCGGATGACACGCAAAATTATAAATCAATATTTTCTTTCCTTGTTTCTGTTTAACTTCTAAAACAAATAAACTCGGATCTCCTTTAAATGAAGGATTATTCCTATTAGAACAAACGTTTGTAATGGTCCCAAATCCTTTGTTAACCTCTACATGTTTAACATCATTAAACGCTTCTTCAACAGCCAATACAGTATCATTTAATATGGATTTCATTATTTCAATCCTTGTTTTACAAAATAAATATTCATAACCATTAAAGATACCTTCGTCAGTTTTTAGACAACCACCAACACTAGAATGCGTATGAGTTGCTGAAACAAAAATTCTTTCCTTCGGAATATTAATTTTCTTATACAATTCATTTAATAAAAGATCATCCACCGCAATTAAATCATAATTGATCCATAAATACTGTTCTTGATTAATTTCCCAAACAATAACACGAATATCAATCGAATCTTTAATTCTTGATGCAACACGATTTTCTGCAAATCCCGAAAGATTTACAGGAAAATTAATAGTTATATGTTTTTTACTAAAACCAGCCTTACATGAGGTCATCCATATCATCTTCTTCCGATTCATCTAATGATGGAGCAATGACAGAATCCTTACCTACATTCACTATGTAATCTACACAGTCTGAAAGACTTAAAACTTCTCTTTGCATTAAAAGCTCTAAAATCATACCTAGATTCATCCCGGCAACCACTCGAACATTTGAATATCTTTCAGACAATAACATTCCTTGATTAAAAGGCGTTCCACCTAAAATATCAGTTAAAATAATATTGTCCACATTTAAATCTAATAATGATTCAATTCTCTCTCCAAATGCTTCGGCAACATCTTCAGCTCTTAAACATACGCTATGAAAACATTCCGGTTTTCCGTATAACATAGATACAGAATCAACCATACCTTCAGCTAGAGATCCATGGCTTGCTAAAATGATATTAATCATTTTATAATACTCCAACTACTGCGCCTAAAATTGCGATCCCAATAACAGCAAATAATACTACAGTTGATGACATTCCCTTTTTGATTGCTTTATAAACACCTAAAGTTAATAATAATGGCACTAATCCTGGCATAATTCCATCAAAAATTTGTTGCAAAGACATGGCTTGTTCACCTGTTCCGACTACAAATCCTAAAGGAACAGAAACCATTGTTGCTGTCATAACACCTAAAACCATAAGTCCAACTAGTGTAGTACCTTCAGTAATTCTTTGCATGATGTTTCCACCTTCTAATTTACTAATGAAATCACCACCAAATTTATATCCATATTGCAAACCAAAATAACGTGTACCAATGTTAAAAATATTAAACAACAACAAGAACACTAATGGTCCTAAAATGTTTCCACCTGTCGATAAAGAAACACCAATTCCCGCACAAATTGGGAATAATGTAAACCAGAAAAAGCTATCTCCAATACCTGCTAAAGGTCCCATCAACGCTACCTTTACAGAACTGATTGCATTTCCATCTACTTCTTCACCATCAGAAGCAGCTTCTTCCATAGCCAAGGAAATACCCATAATCGGCATTGCCATATAAGGATGAGTATTAAAGAACTCTAAATTTCTTGTTACAGCTGATTTTAACCCCTGCGAATCATCTTTATAAATTTTTTTCAACACTGGTAAAATTGTCCAGCAATATCCCAACGCCTGCATACGTTCATAGTTCCATGAGAACTGCATGAAAATTCCACGCCAGAAAACTTTATTTAAATCCTGTTTTGTAATTACTTTACTCATAATATTATCTCCTAATCTTCCATTAAGCTATCTAATGCATCCATATTTGTACTTGCCGTTTCCACTGTTGTTTTATTCTTTTTATAGTAATCAATGATCAATGCAACACAAACTGCAACCATTGTTACTCCAACTGTAGAGAATCCACCAAAAATAGCTAACGCAAAACCAATAAAGAAGAATGGGAATAAATGAGGAATATTTAGCATTGTTAATAACATTCCAAATCCGACTGCAGGTAACATTCCACCTGATACTTCTAAACCATGTAATACAGATTGAGGAATAACACTAATAAATGCTTGAACTGCATCCACGCCAAAATAAATTGCTGGGAAAACAATGACAGACACTCGAACAAAGTGAACTAATAAACCTAAATAGTGTGCCATTGATAGTTTTCCATACTGCTCTTTTTCAGCATAACCATCTGCCATATGAATAAAAATTGTACAGAAAGTTCTACCTAAAATATCCAATGACTGAGCTGCAACAGCTACAGGAATAGCTAATGTTAGAGCTATCTCAGCTCCTTGTCCGCTTAAAATCGCTAATGCTGTCGCAATTAATGAACCAATTGTTTGATCTGGAGGTACAGCAGCACCAACGCTACCAATACCCATGAAGATTAACTGTAAACTAGCTCCAACAATAATACCTTGTTGAATATCACCTAAAATCATTCCTGTTAACATACCTGTTACTAATGGTCTACTCAAGCCAAAGTGACCATTCATATATTCTATTGATAATAAACTCGCTAAAATACTTAGCGAAATTGCTTGTACTAACATTTTATTTCTCTCCTATTTTTACAATAATGTTAAAACATCTACTTTTTGATCCGAAACCAATTGTCTATGTTCTACTTCAACACCTAAATCATTTAATTCTCTTATATCTCTTTCTTCATCTTCAGACACAGATAAAGCTTTAGAAATTTGACGTCTACCTTCTTTAAAACGCATTCCACCAAGATTTAATGACTTTAAATCAATTCCTTTTTTCACCAACTCCAAAGGCGTATGTACATTTTCAAAAACCAACATTACACGATAAGAATCTAAAATCCCTTGATTATATTTTTCAACAAACTTATCTACACTCTGAACGTATAGTTTTACTCCAGCAGGTGCTGAAACCTTTAAAATCGAAATTTGCGTTTTGTTTGCTGCAATCTTATCGTCAACCAACACAACGACTTGAATATTTTGTCCACGAATCCAACTTGTAGCAACTTGACCATGAATCAACCGATCATCTACTCGGCCTACTATTATTGACATATTCTTTCTCCTCTTTAAATTAATCCTTATTTTAATTACTGATAAACTTTATATTCTAACATTTGGCATTAGTGTAATCTTTATTGTTATTTCAAAAATAATGTACATATACTCTAGTCTTATTCCATATAGCAGCAAGAATTTTCAAATTTATTATTATGCAATTATTAGAATGTCTTTTAAGATTATTTGATTAAATCTGCAGTATAAAATCTATATTCTTAAACAAAATAATGAAACATTTTATTGAAATAACCAAGTATCCGACTCCCTTCATCCTTGTAATTCAACTATATCACATGTATATACATGTTGTCTATATGTATTTAAAAATTTGTAAAGATAACTTGTATATATATGTAAAAATCATTTATAATACTATAGAAAATAATACAAAGGAGAATCCAATGAAAAGTAAAAACGAACTTGTTAAGCAATACATAATGGATCAACTTCATAAACGTATTTATTTACCAGGACAACTAATTGAATCTGAAGGACAACTATGCGAAAAGTTAAATACATCAAGAATGACTGTGCGAGGTGCACTAGCTGATCTTGAAGCTGAAGGTATTGTCTATAAAGAAAAAGGCCGAGGAACATTTATTGCTCCAAGACCTAAATACTCTGAATTTAAATGCGGAATAAGTTTTTCTAAAGAAGTATCAAAAAGAGGAATGGTACCATCTACTAAAGATGCCACATTAGAATGTATATTTGCCACAGAAGAAATCGCAAAATCACTTCATATAGAAACAGGAGAAAAAGTTTGGAAAGTTACACGTGTACGTTGTGCTGATGGAATTCCAGTAATTTTTGCAGAAGAATATTATATTTACAGCCTATGTCCAAATTTAACACTTGACATTGTTAATCAATCAACATATGGATATTTGGACTCTTTAGGAGTGAGTTTTGCTTTCGCGGATCAAAAAATGGAAGCTATACTTTGTCCTAAAAGCATTGCAGAAAAATTAAATATTCGTGAAGGCCACCCATTAATTATGATGACATTAACTGTTTATATGAAAAATGGAGTCATCTTTAATTGTGGTATTGAATATTATAGAACTGATAAGTTCACATTAATTCAATCTGTATACCAATAAGAAGTTAAAAAACTTCTTTTTTCTATATCTATATCACAATTTAAAAAAGGTATAGAAAATATTCTCATGAGAAATAATAAAATTAATCCCCTTTTCTAATGCCTGTTCAATCACCCTATTTGTAGCCACCCAACAAACACCAATCTTTGTTACTTCCTGATTCTCATCTATCATCATAATACTATGTCTCCAACCAATAAATACAAAATAAAGAGACTATTCGCCATAGTCCCTTCATCAATTAAAGAATAGATACTTTCGTTACTGTGTCAATTGACATCAAATCCTGAAACAATTCGTTTTTATGGTCAATCCACCTATTATTTGTATCAAAAGTCATTAAATCTAGATTCTTATCATTTTTTATTTCATTGACTTCTATACCATACTTTTCAAATATTTTATATATTTCATCATTCTTAGAAACAATATTAGTCTGAATCAATACATTAGGATGATCAATTTGATTGAAAAAAGAATAATGAAATATCTTTTGAAGAACGACTAAAAATAATGTCGCAAAAACACCAATAAAAATCAATCCAGCACCAATACATGCAGCTATGCCAGAAGTAGTCCACATTCCAGCTGCTGTAGTAAGCCCTTGAATCAAATCATCTTTCACAAAGATTACGCCAGCACCAAGAAATCCAATTCCACTAACAATTTGTGCTGCCACTCTAGCTTTATCCGCCGTCGACACATCAAAAAACGCATATTTAGAAATAATCATAAACATTGAAGATCCTAGTGCAATAATCGCATGCGTTCGAATACCAGCCGATTTATTTCGACTAGTCCTTTCATATCCAATGGCACAACCACATAAAGTAGCCAACACGATACGAAAAATCCAATTTAAATATTCTAGTTCTGAATACAAAATATCATCTCCAAACTCAACTGCAATACATTTGTTTTAGTTTACTTATTTTCTCTTCAGTCAGAACATACTCCTACCCCAAAAATTTGTCAATTCAAATTGAAAACATCTTAGAATTATAATACCATCCTGAATCATTCAATCTTTTACGACAGAGTTCTTATCCCTTCATTCCTATCTTTTTTTAAACTCATCCGTCATCATATTTGCCATTACTTTGAATATAATAAATGCCGTCACATTATGCAACGGCAAGCCTTCTATGAAACTTATATATATGAATAGCTAATAAGATGATTAATACAATCGAAATTGTTCTATGCAGAATTAGTATTATTGGATGTTCAACCATAATTAAACCTAATATTCCTAAAACAAAGGATAATATAGTTAATACAATAATAAGAATATACTTCAAATCCAATCTTTTTCTATATAAGAAGACATGAATCAAAGCAAGCATTAAGAATAGTGTAGCAGCTAATTTATGAACTATGATTCCCGTAATTGGAACCATGATTGTAAGAATAAAGCTAATTGCCAATAAATAATTCAAAATCCTTTTCATACTGTCTTTACTCCAAATGTAAAATAAGCCATATGAAAAATCCAAACTATGAGTAAAACAATATTACCAACCACAATACCCTTTAATCCCATCATGATAAATCCAATGCTCATCAATATAGTTACTGAACACATAATACGAATCTTAGCTTGTTTCGTCATACCATTCTTAATATTATTCTCCCTATATAACTTCGTATTCTTAAACCAACCATCCAATCTTTCACTAGATTTTGCAAAACAAAATGCAGCAAGCAACACAAATGGAACCGTTGGAAGAATTGGTAATATCACACCAATAATACCCAATCCCAATGATATGCATCCAATAAGAATATATAGAATCTTTTTCATTATACCTCCGCAGTTAGATCATCCTAACTCATTTCTCATAAAAGAAGTCATCTCTTGTTAGAGATGACTAACTGATGATTATTCTACTGAATCTTTGACTTGTTGTCAATCTTGAACAATCCTCCACTATATCAAAAGATCCTAATTTACACAAAATTCACTTTTTAAAAAATTCATTACAAGTTTGACCATCGTTTCCTTTTCTTCTGGTCTAGATTCTGCAATCATTAAAGTAATGGCTACAAGTGCACTATCTGAAAAAATTTGTTTTCCATCGATAATAATATGTTTATTCTTATTTAAGAATTCAAGAAAGATAGAAGCACCTATACGTTTACAACCATCTACAAATGGATGATCTTTGATTAAGAAGTAAAGAAGGTTTGCCGTCTTTTCCTCAATACTTGGATACAATTCAGTTCCAAAAACATTTTGATATACCGCTGCAATTATTCCATTTAATTTACCCAGTTCTTTTTCAACACCAAATACATCTGAAAAGTTACCATACTTCATAGAATCAATCAATTCACGACACTCTTCATAAGTCAAATGATAAATAGAAGCTATACCATCCGGTTTAGGAATCGTTCCATGATCATAATCATCTAGAAGAGTTAATGCATTCGAATAGGCATCAACAACATTCAACACTTCTTCTACAATGTTTAAAGCAGAGGCAAGCATTCTTGATTGAATTGAAATCGTTTTATTTAAAACATCTAAACGTTTTTGATTTATTGCATAGCCTTTGATCATGTAATCTTTTAAAATGGAAGTTGCCTATTTTCGGAAAATTACACCATTTTGTGATTTTACGCGATAGCCAACAGAAATAATTACATCCAAAGAATAAAACGGAACAGATTGCTTAACTCCAACAACACGCATTTTTTGCGTGTTGTTCTCTTTTTAAACTTCTTGATCTTTAAATGTATTATTAATATGTTTACGAATTGTTTTTTCATCATGATCCAACAACTGATGTTAACATATTTATAGGACAGGTAAAATATCTCGAATTTGATTCACTGCATAACCATTAATCATGTAATTTCTTAAAATTGAAGTTGCACATTGCTTAAATGAAGTTACTTTTTTATAATTCACTCTATAACCAACAGAAATGATCATATCTAAGTTATAGTATTGTGTTTTATATATTTTTCCATCAGAAGCAGTATGCTCAAAATATGAGCATACTGAATTTTTATCTAATTCTTCTGATTTAAAAATATTTTGTATATGTCATGAAATTATTTGATGTTAGTATATTTGCAGGACAGGTAAAACACCTAAACGTTTTTGATTCACCATATAACCCTTGATCATGTAATCTTTTAAAATTAAGGTTGTACATTTATGAAAGTAATGCCGTTTTGTGATTTTACACGATATCCAACAAAGATAATTACATCTAGATTGTAGTAATTGATTTCTACATTTGAAATTCTATCTTTTCTGGTACGTGGATCATTACGCTTTAGTTGAGTTGCACTTTTTGCAACTGAGCTAATTTCATCTAATTCATCTCACGACTAAAGTCACGAGTGTTCTTAGATTGCATTATAAAAATCCATTTTACGGTTGCCTTCAATTTGAACTTGTCCATTTTGGAACAAGTTGCTTCTTTGAATAGTTCTTCATCATTATATATGTTTTTTAGATGTCTAGTTATCGCTTGTGACTTAATGTCAAATAGTTCCGCTATTTATTTTTGAGTTAACCACACAGTATCTTTATCCAGTGATGCAGTAAAATCTAATTCTAAATTTCCATTCACAAACTTAATTATTTCATAATTCTAAGCAAGGACACACGTGAATTTATTCATGTGAGGAATTGCTCTTGCCTCTTTTAAATATGCTTTTGCGGTGTCCTGAATCCTCAATTTTTTGTAACTAATGGAACCCTTATTTACCTTAGTTCCATCCAATGTTCTTATATCAAAGTACCCCGTAGCTCGTCTTCCAAATATGAAGTATTCTTTACCTTGATACAAAACTTTATCAAACAGGCGGAACCCTTTTACAAGGTACGGCGCCTGATTGCGTTTACGAATACCACCTTTACTGAAGTTGGATTTATGAATTTGCCGATTGTGATGTCGAACCGTCTTCGTCAGATAATAAATATCCAAAGGCTTGGCATACGGATACTGGCTGATACAGACAGCATCATGGATATGACTTTTCTCTAAGCCAGCTCTTTCTCTCCAGTACTTTGTAATATATCCATATGTCCCTTCAACAGGAACGTCGATTTCTTTTTTTAGACGTTCCAGTAAAGTTTTACGCATGACACCCATGAAAGTGGCGTCGCGATAGGATTTGCCTCTTTTCTTGCCTTTTGGAAGTTCGAGCTTTCCTTCGTGCAATGCCTTATGACAATGTTCGCAAAGTATAATCAGATTGTTAGGAGCATCTCCACCAGTCTGACGGCTTTCGATATGATGCACATGCAGTTTTATATTGTTATCATGTGTGCCACAGCATTGACAGGTATATCCATCTCGATGAAGCACATATTGTCTTGTGTTATAAAAATCATACTGTTCTCCAAGCTGATAGTCCGTACCAACAGGAGGTGTCCTTCCTTCTTCCATAGCTTTTAAACGCTGAAGATCGAATTCTGCTGTCTCTACTTGAATTTCAGATATAGGCAGAATCTGGCATATTCTCTTGATAGTTGTTATATGTTCTTGAATCTTAACCTCTACGGATGGAGCCAGCCATCCTTTGTGTTTAGAATGCACACGATTGTTAAATCTCGGCTTTCTGTATCTTGTCTTTCGATTTCTTCGTGTTCGACGTAAAGTTCGTCTTGCGGATAATAATTTTACAACATCATTACGAGCAGAAAGCTCCTCTTGATAGACAACCTTTTTCTCTGTTGTAGCCGCCATACCAATATGTTTACTTCCTGCATCTACACCAAGAGATACAGGCTGAATCTCTTTTGTACTTTGATACAAAAGTTGTATCGTAAATGGACAGCGTTTCACTACTTTAGCAAGATGACTGTTTAATAATCTTCTTACTTTTCCATGCCTTGTGGTTGGCATAAGTGGTTGTCCGTTGATATCTAGTACATATACCATGCAAGGCACTTCCTTTCTTTTTTGATATGTTTGAAGCGATAAACCAGTACATATCGAACTGTAAATGACACCTTCGCCAATGTTAATAAGAGGTTTGATGGACAAAAGGCGATTGCCTACCACACACTGCTCCTACCTCACAGAACTGTTTAATATGTCCCCTTAGAGCCGCAGACTAGGTGTTACATCCACGGGTAACTATATATTCTCTCTTAACGTAGTGCTCGAAACACTTAGGCTAGTCAACTTAGGCTTTTACAAGCATGCCAATTCATTGGCGGGTAGTTGACATGCACTCCAATCTTTCTTTATTTAAACGATCCAGATAATTATTTTCTTCATTAATTAACAAACTCTATATTATTTGCATAACCATTCCTTTATCGGTATAATACAAATAGAGAAAAGCTACTGGATACAGTGGCTGCTCTGAAATCATTCTAATGCTAAGGCACTAGTTTAACTTCTTTGCGGGAAAGGTGGACTAGTGTCTTTTGCATTTTTCGATAATCATTAACGTAAGTCGTAGTATTTGCACTAAAGCCATTAAACACATGGCAACGTCAATATAAAGATAAATGTACATATGACAACCTCCTACAATAATCGGAATCGAGCCGAGAACACAAGCTAAATTACTTTTAATTTCAGAGGTACCACCCTACTATATCCAATAGCCAATTCCTATTATAAAAGGCCAATGTGAAAACATTGTGAATTCTACTAAATTATTCAAAAAAAAGGATAGAACGACATTGAATTCTATCCTCGTATATTATTTTTCAATTAAATCCTCTATCTTACAACCAAATACTTTAGAAATACGATACAACTTATCTACACTCGCCTTATTAATATCTTTATTTCTTTGTTCATACAACTGAATTGAACGAAGACTTACACCAGAAAGATTCGATAATTCTTGTTGAGTATAACCATAAGTAGTTCGAATACGCTTTAAGTTTGTTTCCACATAATACTCTTTCATTTTAGAATCCACAATATCTACAAACTTAGAAATATCCGCCTCATGAAGTGTATAATACATTCTTTTCAAATCTTCAAAACTTAAAACATTAAATATCTCTTTAAAACTTCTGTCTGAATACCATTGGTAATAGGCAACAGCCCAACCAATCCAATACTCACATGAACGACTATAGTTTACTTCAGATTCAATATTCAACTCTTTTTGCATGGTCTCAAACACAATTTCATGTACAAGCTCGATGCCACTTTTACCCGCCACACACGCAGGCTCCCCATTTTCAATACGTTCACTAAATGAACTTACGACAAACATATTCACAAAATCATCACCTGAAATATGACAAGTATTGATGGCATAATCAAAGGCATCTCCTAACATTGTTTGTGCATTATTTACATATATTTCTTGGTATGCGTGGATCATCATTTGTAATGCCCCCTCTTATAATATCTTGAATAAACAGTCCATCCATTTCTTGATCAAGCATTTTCAAATAATATTGGTTTGCTTCATCATTTCTTACTTTACGTAAATCATAATATTGATTTTTATCAGCAACCTCGTACCCTTCAAACTTTAAATTTGAAAACGCAAACTGCGACTTAATGGCAATCTGTTCTCCTAATTTGCCCAATCTCATAGCTTGTGCGAGTTGCTCAACTGAAATTGTATTATTCAAGAAACTTTCTGCATAATCAAAATAAGAATCATCCGCACGATAGCCTATAATCAAGTCATATGCATTCACATTGATACTAAAATAATCAATCAAATATTGTTTTGCTCGTCTAGCCACAGGCGTTTTAATTGAAAAAAGACGATGCTCTACCAATATCGCAATCCAATTTAAAATCGTATAATCCGAACTATTTAAATTCAAAATTTTCAAATACTCTGTATCTAAAGTATACTTATTGGAATAACCATCATTTAAAGATGATACTGCCCATTCTTTTGCCAAATCATTACTTTCTGTACAATAAAATCCCAACCCAAAATCATTATTCTTTTTACCAGCACCAAATATTGGATTCTCTATTATTTTTTCAGATCCATGGTACAAAATTATTTTATTATCCATTAATATTTATCTCCTTCAAGCCAATTATATCACTGTAGTGATAGTAAAGAAACAATGAAAACAAATTACAACACTCATTTTTTGTGAATTCTTCTAATTCAAAATCATCAATCACTCTAATCCTTATCGAATCAGAGAAAACGAAATTTGAACGAAATTGGAAGAAATAATTCCATTGACACATATTACAAATTCTTTAAAGCATTATTGATATGTTTATCAATTGATTTAATATATATGATAAAATGTAGAAAAGTAATAAAACGAAGGATAAATAGTGTATGAAACAAATCAATTTTATATTTACAAAAAACGGATTTCATATTGATGAAACAAAAGAAGAAAATACTTCAAAATGGGCTGAGGAATTCAAAAAAGACAAATATTTGGCACTCTATGAATTGGGGTTTGAAAACAATCTAAAGGGATTGACGCCTAGTGCTTTTTATTTGTATCAACTCTCTTTGAAATTCATTGAACTTTTAAGTAATCGTCCTGAACTAGAAGTAGCTAGAGAAGATACTAAAGTAGAAGCATCAAGTGAAGACTTAGAATATTTAATGTCTATTATTCCTTTTGCGATTGGTACAGAATATATTGATGAAAAGTGGATTCAAAACGTATTTGAAAAGTTAAATAATCAATTCTGTTTGGATATGAAATCATACAAGGGTACAGTTCAAATGTATCTTCAAGAAAAATCCCAAGATTTAAAAATCGCAAAACGAATCTATTTTCACTTAGTCGAAAACGAAGAAGATGCAGACTTTCCGTTTGCGTTTTTAGCGACGTATGCCACAAAAGACAAAGAAAATCGAATTGTTCATATGCCACTTAAGCATGCACTAGTCGAATATAAAAACGATCAAGAACAATTATTAAATTTATTATCTTGCCTAAATGTAGTCGCTCAAAAGAATACTTTGATTGCCCAATATATGGAAACCGGTGATTTGTTCCATCCCATCAGATTAACTAGTAAAGAAGCCTATTCTTTATTAAAGTGTGTGCCTGACATTGAGGCTTGTGGCATTAAGTGTAGAGTACCAAATTGGTGGAAGAAGAAATATTCTTCTGTAAAAATCAATGTGAACATTGGAGATACCAAACCATCCATGTTTGGCTTTGACTCCATACTATCCTTACAACCATCTCTAATTGTTAATGGGCGTGCGCTTACAAAGAAGGAAATTAGTGAACTTTTAAAAATGGAAGAAGGACTTGCATGGTTAAAAGGTCAATGGGTAGAAATTAATCACAATAAGCTTCAACAACTTCTTGAACAAATGGAACAATATGATGGCACCATTACATTAAAGGAAGCTTTGACAAAAACATATATGTCAAATGATGATGATATTGATGTCGATATGGGTATACAGATATCAAATGGAAAATGGTTAAGGGATATTTTAGGTAAATTAAAAAATCCTTCAAAAATCAAAAACAAAGCTCAACCAAAATATTTAAACGCAACACTCCGACCTTATCAAAAGAGTGGCTACAATTGGTTAAATCAAATGAATGATTTAGGTTTTGGCGCATGCCTAGCCGACGATATGGGACTAGGAAAAACACTTCAAGTCATTTCTTTTTTAGAGAAGATGTATGAAAAAAAGAAAGATGCACATGTATTATTGATTGTTCCTGCATCGCTACTTGGAAACTGGTCAAAAGAAATAGATCGCTTTGCCCCTAAAATGCCATATTATATTCTTCATGGAAAAAACAATATTGTACATGATGACACATTTATCACAATAACAACCTACGGGATGGCATTACGCAATGAATTTTTACAAGAAAGAATATGGGACTGTTTGATTTTGGATGAGGCACAAGCCATTAAAAATCCGGCAACCAAACAAACACGTGCCATTAAAAAGATTCCTAGCCATATGCGCATCGCAATGACAGGTACTCCGATTGAAAATGACCTATCCAATTTATGGTCACTATTTGACTTCTTAAACAAAGGATTATTAGGTAGTGCATCTGACTTTAAGGAATACACAAAGAAAGTACAAGCCTATCCTGAATATATGACAAAATTAAAGATGATGGTTTCCCCATTCATTTTAAGACGTCTAAAAACAGATAAAACAATCATTTCAGATTTACCAGACAAAATGGAAATCACTGAACATGTGGATTTATCCAAACGACAAGTTGTTTTGTATCGTAAAGAAGTTGATAAAGCAGAACAAAAAATATTGGAATCCACAGGCCTTCAAAGAAGAGGTATTGTGATTGCGTTATTGACGAAATTAAAACAAATCTGTAATCACCCAGACCAATTTATTCATGATACCAACTACAATCCAAAGGATAGTGGAAAATATGCGATGTTGAAGGAGTTGTGTGAAACCATTTATGAGAAAAGGGAAAGAGTATTGGTTTTTACACAATATAAAGAAATGTGCGAACCCCTATCCCAATACCTAGAATCTATTTTCCATAAGAAGGGATATATTATTCATGGTGGTATTCCAGCTAAAAAGCGTACAGAAATCGTTGAAAAATTTAATGACGAAAACACATACGTTCCATATATCGTATTATCATTAAAAGCAGCCGGAACCGGACTCAATCTAACAGCTGCCAACCACGTCATTCACTTTGACCGTTGGTGGAATCCAGCCGTAGAAAACCAAGCGAGCGATCGAGCCTATCGTATTGGACAAACCAAAGAAGTCTTTGTCCATAAACTCGTTTCAAATGGAACTATTGAAGAAAAAATTGATAAATTAATCGAATCTAAACAAGAACTCGCAAATTCCATCCTTGCCTCTGGCCAAGAAAAATGGATTACCGAACTAGATACAAATGAACTAATGGACTTATTAAGATTGGATGTGTAGACTATGGCAAAATATTGGACAGCAAGCATGCAATATTCGCAAATGAGCATAGAAGAATTGCAAAGAAAAGCACAAGAAAGTGTTAAAACCGCAAAAAACAAAGGAAAAGAAATGCATCCCATTATTGTGGATGGAAGGCAAATCGCAAAAAGCTGGTGGGGCATGGCATGGTGTAAAAATATTGAACAATATGCCGATTATGCCAGTCGTATCGAACGAGGAAAAAGATATGTTCGTTCAGGTGCAGTTGTGGACTTACAAATTGTTAAGGGTAAGGTAAAAGCACGTGTACAAGGATCAAGAAAAGCACCATACAAAGTGGAAATCAATATCAGTCCACTAAAAGAAGAAATTTGTGAAGACATCATTGAAAAATGTAGTTCACAAATCCAAAACTTACAAGAACTTGTGAATGGGCAATTCCCAGAAAGTTTAAAAGAAATATTCCTATCCGAAAACGGACTATTCCCAAGCCAAAGAGAAATCAGTTTCAACTGTAGCTGTCCCGACTGGGCCTTAATGTGCAAGCACGTTGCTGCCGTACTCTACGGAATTGGAACCAAGCTCGACGAAAACCCATTCTTATTCTTTGAACTCAGAGGAATCGACGTCAATAAACTTGTAGATGTAACCATCAAAGACCACGTAGACTCACTATTAGAACATGCCAATATGCCACCAACAGATCGTGTAATGGATGATTCTTGTATCGAAACATTGTTTGGATTAAAGTAATACAATAAAGACACTAATGTACATGAGCGAGTGTCTTTTACATTTTTCTATGATAATCAATGTAATTCTTAGTATTTCTACTAGTGCCATTAAAATCATGGCAACATCAATATATATACATCATCTTCTCCTACAAAAAAATTGAAGGATCTGTAAAGAACACAAACAGATATCATTTTTAATTCCCGTAAATTTGTTGCGATTGTTCCTACTTCATCTAAAACGACTAATTTTCATTGAATTAGATAGGATTCAACTTGACTTTTATATATATCAATTGTTTAATAATCATACAGAAAGACTACTGGATACAGTGGTTCCTCTGAATTTATCTAATGTAAAGACACTAGTTTAATCCTTTGGGGAAGGTGAACTAGTGTCTTTTACATTTTTCTATAATCAATAATGTAATTCTTAGCATTTCTACTAGTGCCATTAAACACATGGCAACATCAATGTACAGATATATATACACAGACACCTTCTCCTCTTACAAAAAAAATTGAAGGATCTGTCGAGAACTCAAGATATCATCCTTTTAATTCCAAGGGTAGCCGTTACTACATCTAGTAGCCATTTTCCATTATAAAGGTCCAATGCGAAAACATTGTGAATTCCAATACGATTGTTCCTATTTCATCTAAAACGACTTATTTTCATTGAATTAGATAGGATTCAACTTGACTTTTATATATATCAATTGTTTAATAATCATACAGAAAGACTACTGGATACAGTGGTTCCTCTGAATTTATTTAGTGTAAAGACACTAGTTTAATCCGTTGGGTTTGGGTGAACTAGTGTCTTTTACATTTTTCTATAATCAATAATGTAATTCTTAGTATTTCTACTAGTGCCATTAAACACATGGCAACATCAATATATAGATATATATACATAGACATCTCCTCCTCTTACAAAAAAATTGAAGGATCTGCCGAGAACTCAAGCATATATCATTTTTCATTCAGAGGGTTCACCGTTACTACATCTAGTAGCCATTTTCCATTATAAAGGTCCAATGTGAAAATATTGTGAATTCCAATACGTTTGTAACGATTGTTCCTATTTGATCTAAAATAACCTATTTTCATTGAATTAGATGCTCTAAATTTCTAAATTCATATAGACAAAGAGAACGTCGAGTAAGCGTTCTCTTGAAGAAGTTCTAAAATAATAATTGCAATCCCATCACAATGACCCAGTCTTAGAAATCATCAGTAAAACTACTGTTCTAATTTGTTTTAACACAAACACTCTTTCCAGAAAACGCAATTCCAAATTTCAATATTTTTTTCACTCCTTCACTCTTCATTTCAGAATCATATTCCATACTATGAATCTGACAAAGAGCTTCATCTGCCAAAAGTGTTAATTCATCATCATCAAGATTTTTTTTCCACTTTAGTTCCATAATCATTCCAGGATACTTATCATCTCTAGGTATTAAACCAATGTCAAATCTTCCTTTACCAGACTCTCTATTCGATTTTATTTTGTACTGATTATCCATCATCGAAATCAATCCTAAAATCATGCCATGATAGAAAGATTCACTGGCTGTATCATAGAAGCTAATTGTTTTATCCATATATTCCGAAATAGCTTTTTCTAGTTTAACATAATCATTTAAGAACAAACTTTCCGCAATCTTATCTGCAGTCGTTCTTGAAACTGCACCAATCTTCATCAAATGTGCCAAAATCTCACTTTTATAAACAGAAGCTATCTCTTTATTTGGAATCGATACTTGGCACAAATAAGATCCATCCGCCTGCAATTCTTTAATCGTTGTTTTCAAATATCCAGCTACCAATAATAAACTATAAATATTAGTTGGATCCTCTGTAAGTGAACGATAAACGACATTTTGATCTATTCTTGCCAAAACTTTACCCCCACGAATTAAAGAATAAAGCTTTTCTGTAATATCCTCATCCGCCACTTTTAAAACATCTTCGAGAATCTCATTCTTTCCAGTATTTACCCAATATGCCTGTGGAACACATCCCTTCGAAATATAATTAATGACTGACCACGGATTATAAATTTCTTCATTCCCAAATAAATATCCATCATACCATTCTTGAAGTTCACTCTCTTTTTCAGTAGCTCCATAATAATCTAACATTTCACTTACTTCTTCATTTGTGAATCCAAAATAACGATCATATGCTTCATCCATCACTGAATTCACAGTTAAATTATTTAATCCACTAAAAATACTTTCTTGAGCAATTCTCAAAATTCCAGTTAAAAAGCCGTAAGAAAGATTTTTATTATCCTTAAAAGCACCAGAAAAGAAATTTCTCATAAAGCCAATGATTTCATCATAGAAATCCTTAGAATACCCTTCCTGGATTGGAGTATCATATTCATCAATAATAATAATTGGAGCTTTATCATAATGAGATGCAAGCATCTTCGACAACTTTTCAAGCGAAAAAGACAATTCTACTTCATTTTCTGTTGCACTTAATACTTTATTAAAATATTCCTTCTCATAATCCGATATTTTTAAACTGCTCAACAATTCCTGATGCCTTCCATATTCTTCTTGAAGCAACGATTTAATTTTCTCTACAGTGGCCTGCCAAGAATCAAACTTTACATCTTTAAAAGTAAGGAAAATCACAGGATATTTACCTTGATGCAAACGATAGTCTTTCCCACACTTCCAAATATTCTTATCTTCAAAATATTTAGATGTATCCTCATCCGTCATTTCAAAATACACTCTAAGCATATCCATATTCAATGTTTTTCCAAATCTTCTTGGTCTTGTGAATAATGAAACCAATGGCTTTTGATCTAAAAACTCCTTAATTAACATCGTTTTATCCACATAGTAATAATCCGATTGAGCACGCACATAGTCTGAAATACCAATAGGCAAAGGCTTTCTATCTGTAGTCATCCCTTTTTTACAATATTCACCAGATGAAATTCTTCCATCTACCGGTTTTGTTGCTTCGTCTGGAATTTCCCAACTTTTTCCATTCTTAACAGCACCAGGAATTCTTCCTGATTTACACAAACTCGTAACTGCGCGAACACTAATATTCCAAATTAAAGCCATTTCTTTACAAGTTTTCATGTGAACACCACCAATCCTACTACCAATAGTATACCTATCATTCAGAAATATGTCGATTTTTTCGGTAATTTATTTAGAAGAATATAATTTCACAACGATATTCTTCTTTTAGAAAATTAAAAAGGTGCTATAAGCACCAGTTTTGTGAATTAAAATAATAATTGTAATCCCATCACAATGACCCACATATAAGCACAAGTCTTAGGAATCATCAACAATCCAATCATTGGCTTTGTCTTAGACCACAAAGTAACTAGAATATAGCAACCAAACGAAATAATAATAGCTGCAACCATACGGTTTAAGTGTAAATCATACATATTCCCTGAAATCGCATAAAGAAGAATTACACCAATTCCAGTTACGGCAAATACAGCATTACGAATTAAAGACAACTTCCTATTTCCTTCTTCACTCGTCCAATTGTTTTGTGGTAAGAAACATACTACGATACGAATAATAGCTGAAATCCAAATCATAGCTTCAATCCAAAGTGGAGCTGTAAGCGTTGGGAAAGTTAATTTCCAGATAAACAATAAGATAATATAGAACACTGTCATTGTGATTGAAGATACCTGCAATCCAATACCAAGTTGTCTTTTGATTTTGTCATTTGTTCCATATACAGCTCTTTTAATACGAGGAACCAAATGGAATGCATCTCCACCACACAACGTTAGTGTTAATACACCATATAAAATAAACAATGGATTTCCTTTTGAATATACAAAGAATAAGATTCCAGCAATTAAGTCAAAGATCAAATAACAAGCATCAAAAATAGCTTCCATTAAATCCGGCATTTTAATTTTATAATTATTTTTACTCATTTGAAATCATCCTTGCTGCATTGTCATACACCTTTTGAAAAACATTCATAAACATCTTGATTTCTTCTTCCGTTAGACCATCAAACATGTCTTGCACAAACTCTTTTTGCGCCCACTTACCATCTTCAATCACTTCATTGGCCAATTGAAGCAAATGAATTGTGACACGCTTTTTGTTTGCAGGATCCACTCTTCTTTCAATCAAGCCACGATTTTCTAATACTTTAAGTGAAGTTGAAACATGAGACTTTGTAGACTTACGAATACGAACAATATCCGCCGCCGTATTGTATTTTGGATTATTGTAAAGAAACATCAATATGTCATATTCCATCTGACGTAAGTCATACTTTTCACAAACCCCCGCCATCTTCATCTCATAATATCTCGTAATCGTTTTATGTTCATCCCAAAAGTGCATATGCATTCTCCTTATCGTTCTATTTAGAACATTAATATTCTATAGCTCATGAATAGGTTTGTCAACAAAATCATTGACACCATTCTTAAAAAAAGGGATACTCTGATTAGGGAAGAAGGGGTTAAGAATGCGTACACAAAAATATAACCTACAAGGAATAAAAGTATTCTTCTATATCTTAATGATTGCCATTTTAGGATGGTTTTGTTTCATGCAACTCTTTGGAGCCAACGAACAAGAGCATGATGTTCAATCTCATTCCATTGTCTATACACAAACGTTTTATTGGGAAAAAGAAGATGGTTCCAAACAAAAAATTAATATCCCAGGAAAATATGAAGTAAAACCTGGCCATACAATGGTTATTCATACAACTCTTCCTAAAGATTATAATGAAACTTCCTTTGCGATTCGCTCCTCCTTACAAGATGTTAAATTCTATGTAGATAATACATTACGTAAAGAATATTCTACAAAAGATACGCGCCTTGCCGGTAAAAATTCGGCGAGTCGATATATATTTTGCCCCACGACCTATAAGGATGCAGGAAAAACATTACGCATTGAACTTACAACCTATACTTCTAACTATTCTGGTGTAGTCAACGAAATTTATTGTGGAAGTGAAATCGATATTTGGCAACATATATATAGCGATTATAAAATGTCCACATTCATTGCCTTCTTCATTTTATTTGCCGGCATTACATCCGTTCTATTTGGTTCAGCCCTAAAATTTACTTATCACACCAATTTCAGCACGGAATATTTGGGCTGGTGTATGATCATGGGAGCCATCTGGATGCTTGGAGAATCCAAAATCCGCCAAATCTTAGTACCAAACGCATCTTCTCTAGCCTCATTATGCTTTGTGATGATCATGCTTAGTCCTTTACCAATACTTTTCTATGCCGATAGCATCCAAAATGGAAAACATCGAAAGCTCTATAAATATATTGGCTACATTGCCCTTTTAAACTTTGTAGTTTCATCCATCCTATATTTGACAAAAGTTAAGGACTACATTGAAACATTGCCCGTTGCCCAATGCATTCTGATCTGCGTATTTATTATGGTATTTATTCATTTATATCAATATATACATTCAACAAGTAAATCCCGCTCAGACTACTTCTTACTTTTCGGACTCTTTTTAGTTTTAATCTGCGTAGCCATTGAAGGTATATCCGTTTATTTTGTATCTATGGTTTCTGGCCTCTTTACGGGTATTGGCATGATCATATTACTACTCGCAAACATTGTTCGTACCATCCATAAAATTCATGTTGTGGAACAAACACGTCATCAAAAGGAATTGGAAATTGAAAAGAAAGAAAACAAAAAAATAACACTTCAAATGATGCAATCTCTTTCGACAACGATTGAGGCAAAAGACGAATATACACGTGGTCATTCAAGGCGTGTTGCTCAATATGCTGCTTTGATTGCGAAAAATCTTGGTTGGACAGATCAGGAAATCGAAAACATTAAAAGCTGTGCTTATCTACATGACATTGGAAAGATTGGTATTCCTGATCAAATTTTAAATAAACCAGGTCAATTAACGGAAGATGAATTTAATTTAATCAAACAACATCCGATTATTGGCCAAGACATCCTAAAAGATATCACAATCATACCTCACCTAGGTGAAGTCACAAGAAGTCATCATGAACATTATGATGGTACTGGCTATCCCGATGGACTTAAAGGAAATGAGATTCCTATTCAAGCACGTATCATTACGCTTGCCGATAGTTATGATGCTATGAATTCAAAAAGAATCTATCGTAATGCGCTTAGTTTTAATCAAATCAAAGAAGAAATCGAAAAAAATGCAGGTACACAATTTGATCCTAAAATCACAAATGTTTTCCTAAAGCTTATGGACGATGGATCTTTGTTTAACTTAGAACACGAAATTATTCCGGTTCAAGAAAATACAATCGATAAATTTATATCCGATGTTGTATCGACTATTAAAAATCAGGAAGAAACAAAGAACTATGACTATCTTACAGGCCTTCCTGTACGTAGTGTAGGCCAAAAGTATATAGCGATTGCGATGCAAAAAACAACGGGATGCCTTATCTTTTTAGATATGGATAATCTTAAGAAAATCAATGATGTCTATGGACATAAAGCAGGAGATCGAGCTTTAAAAAGCTTAGGAAAACTATTATTAAACATCCCATTAGATAAAATCACATGCAGAATGGGCGGAGACGAATTCCTTCTATTCTTACCAAAAGTAAATTCAGAACAAGCCGAAAAGATTCTGGCTCAAGTAATCGAACAATTCAAAGGTATTGTAGAAAACGATCATGAAATTCATTTTGCGACACTCTCTGCAGGTATGCTCATGACCACAAAAAATGATAATTTTGAAGATGCTTGTTCAAAAGCTGACAAAGCCTTATATTATGTAAAACAAAACGGTAAAAACAACTATTCTTTCTACAATCAGATTCAACATAAAAACACATCCAATAATACGGCAGACCTAAAACAAATCGCTAAATCCCTACATACAAGTGGAAGCTATACAGGCGCTTTAAGTCTAGACTTTAGAGAATTTACTCGACACTATGAATACATACACCAATTAATGGTTCGAAATCATTCTTGTTGTTATTTGGTGATGGTCACTATGGAAACTGTAGAAGACACACTTCCATATATTGAAAAAATTGAAGAAGCCTTAACAAATATGGGTGAAGCCATCCATAAAAACATTCGAAAAGTCGATGTTTGTACACGCTACAGTGCCATGCAATATTTGATCATTCTATCCCAACCAACAGAAGCAGAAATTCCAAATATTATGACACGCATTTTTATGCAGTACTATAAGCTTCAAGACAGCCAAAACTTCACACCAACCTATGAATATATCGCAATGAAGGATTAAAGGAGATCGACTCACATGTCAATCTCCTTTTCTAATCGAACAACCACTTCCATGCAGGAATCATATCAATCTCAATATCATCACATTTTAATATAGTTTCCTCACTATTTGTGATAAGAAGACACTTTGTATCTGGGATAAATTGATTCAATTTCACAAACGCCCTCGTTTCACGTTCTAAAGTATCTACATCCTCTAACACTTGCATACTCACCTGTATTGCCAAATTTTCACTTGGAACATAAAAATCTACTTCGATATTATTTTCAAAGAAATACACATTTTCAAATCCATATCTTCGAATCAGCTCAACCGCAACCAAATTTTCCAATTGAGCTGTTTTACAATCCAACAACATCAACCCCAACAGTCCAGTATCCATGAAATAATATTTTGGTGATGTTTTTTTTGATGCATAGTTCTGTAGTGAAAATATTAAATATGAATCTAACATATGTCCTACATAATTGATCACCGTTTGTTTTCCAATCGAAATACCTGTACTTTTCACTATATTCGTTAACCGATTAAAAGACAAAGCTTTCGTTACAGACTCAGCAATCTTCTTTAAAATTAATCGTACCGCGAAATCATTTGTAATTTTGTTTCTTGCAATAATATCCTGTAAATAAACAGTTTGATAAATATTATTTAAAAACACTCTTTTATTTTTAATATCCACCAATTCAGGAAAAGCTCCATAAGTCACATACTGTTCATATTGACTTACAATATCTGCACGCTTTTTTGTACCTATTTGATCAAGCCGTACGTTCTCAATATGATTTGCACTCAAATATTCCTTAAATGAATATGGAAATACATTCACAATCATGAATCTTCCACCTAAAGTAGAAGCTATTTCTTTACTTAGCATCTTACTATTGCTTCCTGTGATATTGATTCGATATTTCATATCCGCAACTCTACGAACAAATTTTTCCCAACCATCAACATTCTGAATCTCATCTAAAAATAAGTATGGTTTCCCTTTCGAGCCAGAAAATTCAATACCAATCTCTAATATAGTATTTAAATCATCCACACCAATCTCCAATAGACGCTCATCCTCGAAGTTAACATATATAATTTGTGACGATGAAATTCCATCATTCATTAAGTTGTGAATCTGTTGATACATCATATATGATTTTCCCGTTCTTCGAATACCGACAAAACAATAGTTTACATTTTCTTCTAGATCATAATCCCTAGAAATCAATGGATTATCAAGATACATTTCCTTTTGATCAATTATTATTTGTTTCAAAATATCTCGATTCATATGCACCAACCTCCTTTACCTTATTATATTTAGACATTGTCTTACTCACAAGACACTATTAGTACTTTTTTGTCTTATTCACAAGACATTATTTATATTTTTTTGTCTTACTCACAGGACAAAAGCCTTCCGAATAAGTCGAAAGGCTAATTAAACGACTATATAAAAATAGTTAGGGTCTAGATACGCTATAAGATTACATAGGGTAATG
>ERZ791881.391-NODE-391-length-43014-cov-23.319235_pt1 | contig 43014 bp, 31 predicted proteins | sample MGYA00510161_ERZ791881 | MGnify/ENA primary metagenome ERZ791881 (study PRJEB30046, sample SAMN00792073) | human gut metagenome | study: EMG produced TPA metagenomics assembly of the A metagenome-wide association study of gut microbiota in type 2...
TTATATCAAATGTTAGGAAGGATTGATATATCGTGTTAAATTTTCAAGGTACAAACAAAAATCAATGAATGTTAATGTGTCTTTTGACACCCTAATCGTCATAGGAAAGTGCGTCCTATGACATAAAAACGCTCCGCGAGGATCGCCATGCGGCGGCAGAGGGTTTTGCCGCAGAAGCGCCCCGCCGCAGGCGGAGAAGCTCGTGAGCGAGCTTCTTTTTTATTCTCTGCAGCAGCAACATTTCTTCTTTCCGGAATATTCTGAAAGTAAAGAAGTCTCTTTGGAATTGCGGAGGTTCAGTCCGTGAAAAGCCTGTCCCGTATGCCAGAGGAAGCCGCTGTAATCCGAAAACTTTCTCTGGTAGGAATTATTGGAAATATTATTTTAAGCAGTTTTAAGCTGGCTGCCGGAATCTGCGGTCATTCCGGAGCCATGGTTTCTGATGCCATTCATTCAGCTTCAGACGTATTTACCACCGTTGTTGCCTGCCTCGGCGTGCGGCTTTCCAAAAAAAATGCAGATAAGGAACATCCCTACGGACATGAGCGGATGGAGTGCATGGCTTCTCTGATTCTTGGTATGGTTCTGATGCTTACCGGCCTTGGAATCGGTATGGAAGGAATCCGGCATATTGTGATGCCGGCACCGGAATCTGTTGTGATTCCCGGCCCGATTGCCCTCTGGGCAGCGGTGATTTCCATTTTTTCAAAGGAAGCCATGTTCTGGTACACCCGTTATTACGCAAGACTTTTAAATTCAGCGGCTTTTCTGGCAGATGCGTGGCATCACCGTTCCGATGCGCTTTCTTCTGTCGGCTCTCTTCTGGGAATTGGAGGCGCCATGCTGGGATTTCCTGTTCTTGATTCAGCAGCCAGTGTGGTGATCTGCCTGTTTATCTTAAAGGTTGCCTTTGATATTTTAAAGGATTCCATCCAAAAAATGCTGGATACCTCCTGCGGGGATCTCTATGAGAAAAAACTCTCGGATTTCATTCTCATGCAGCAGGAAGTTCTCGGCATTGATATGCTTCACACCAGAATGTTTGGAAACAGGGTTTATGCCGATCTGGAAATCCGGGTGGACGCAGGCAAGTCCCTGAGAGAGGCTCATGCCATTGCGGAAAACGTTCATAATCAGGTAATAAAAGACTTTCCGTCCATGAAAGATATTATGATTCATGTCCACCCTGAGGACCGGTCCGGGGCGGCAAAGGAGCAGGAAAAATCTTTTTAATTTTTCACAAAATACCCTTGACAAGTCCTGGTTTCTATTGTATCCTTTAGCTAGTACACACGAGTGTACATTGAGAAAGAGGATGAAGCTTATGGAAACTTCCAGAGAGCGGGTGACAAGAGCTGATGTTGCAAAAGCAGCAGGCGTCAGCGAAACCATTGTATCCTACGTTGTCAATAACAACCGATACGTAGCGAAGGAAAAAAGACAGAGAGTAGAGGAGGCTATCCGCGCTCTCAACTACCGGCCGAACAATATGGCCCGGGCGCTGAAGGGAAAGAAGAGCAATCAGATTCTGTTTATTGCCGACCATATTACCAATGAGTACTTCAGCAGCATTGTCAGCGCTATGGATCAGTATGCCTACGAAGCAGGATATCTGATTTCTCTGTGTGCCAACAGAAATACACCGGAGTTTGTCTCCCAGGTTATCAGCAGACAGTATGACGGAATTGTTATCAGCTCTGCCAGTTTCCCGGAGGAATATGTAAGCCAGTTTATACAGGCGGGAATTCCTGTGGTGGTATTTCGCAGAAGGCTTCATTTAAAACCCATGGAGCATGCGGCTCTTATGGAGACGGGCCTGTATACAGGCGCCAGAAAGGCAGTCCGCCACCTTATGGAAAAGGGCTGCAGAAACATTGTCTATGTGGATCGAATCAGTGCCAGAGGCCATGTGAGCCCGGCAGATGATATGAGGTTCAGCGGCTTTGTGGACGAGATGAAGGACAGTGGCTTTTCGGTGGGACCGGACAATATTGTCTGCGGCTGCCGGAGTCAGGAGGAACTGGAAGAAGAGCTGCGGCAGCATTTCCAGAAGGGAACGGCAGCCGACGGTATTTTTGGACGGAACGACACCCTGGCCTGTATCGCCATGACTACTGCACAGCAGATGGGACTTCGCGTTCCGGAGGATATCCGCATCATTGGTTTTGACGATTCCAGCATCAGCCGGCTTTGCTCTCCCAAGCTTTCTACTCTGGGATTTCAGCAGAATGAGATTGCAAAAACGACGATTGATATGCTGTCCCAGATGATGAACGGACAGCAGCCGGAGGATGTTGATTTTGATACAGTATTGATTGAAAGGGAAAGTACCCTGTGAGCAAATTATTGCTCATTCCCTTTTGGCCTATGTACATACGAGTGTATAAAAGGAGCTCCAAGGTTCTTTGCACAGAGGAATCTGTGTAAAAATAAAGGTTTCACAAAAACTATATTACAATGTATGGAGGAAATGATTATGCTTACAACAAGTAAGGAAATGCTTCAGCACGCAGCGGCAAATGGCTATGCAGTACCTGCCATCAACACCCAGGGCGGAAACTATGACATTATCTGGGCTGTCTGCAAGGCAGCCGAGGATCTGGGATCCCCGATTATGCTGGCTCATTATGTGAGCACAGGCGCATATTCCGGACATGACTGGTTTGTAAATGTCTGCAAGTGGTGTGCATCCAAGGTATCTGTTCCGGTAGCAATTCATCTGGACCATGGTGACGGATTTGACATCTGCATGGAAGCATTAAAGCTGGGCTTCACTTCCTTAATGATTGACGGCTCCACAAAACCGGTTGAAGAAAATGCCGCAATGACCAATGAAGTTTTAAAGGTTGCAAAATGCTTCGACGTACCGGTAGAGGCAGAGATCGGAGAGCTGCTTCGTCTGGACAACATGGGAACTGTAATGGAAAACAAGAACATTGTGGATCCGGAGGAGGTTCGCCGGTTCTTAAGTCTCTGCCAGCCGGATTCCCTTGCAATCGGAATCGGAAACGCACATGGCTACTACAAGGGTGAGCCGGACATTCATCTGGAGGTTCTGGAGGCTGTGCGCAAATTCACAGATATTCCGCTGGTTCTTCACGGCTGCACCGGAATGAAGGAAGAGATTATTAAGGATGCCATCAAGCTGGGCGTTGCAAAGATTAACTTCGGTACAGAAATCCGCTACAAATACGTAGAGCATTACGAAGAGGGCTTAAAGACCATGAATCATCAGGGTCATTCCTGGAAGCTGTCTCAGTTTGCCAATGAGAAACTGCAGGAGGACGTAAGAAAGATCATTCGTCTTGCCGGCTCTGAGGGACGTGTAAAATAATTTCGGGTAACAATTCAGGACAGCGGGAGAACTGGCCGGCTTTGACGGACAAGAAGATGCCCGTCCTGAACCGTAACAATTTCAGCATTATCATTCAGAATACAAAACAAAAAGAAAGGAAATGAAAGACTATGAAAAACAGTGAACTTACCTACAAAGAGATTTACGGACAGCCCCAGTCCTTCCAGGCAATCAACAATACCCTGGAAGACATTTATAAAGTCCTGGATCAGGTATTTGCAGAAGAATATGACGAGCTGATCTTTACCGGCTGCGGAACCTCTCTGTATCTGGCACAGGCTGCTGCTCATGCATTTGCATCCTGCACCAAGATTCCGGCTAAGGGAATGTGCTGCTCTGAGCTGTACTACTTCCCGGAGACTTATGTTGGAAACGGCAAAAAGGTTCTGGTTCTTCCGATTACCCGTAAGAGCTATACAACAGAAGTTCGCATGGCTATTGATAAAGTCCGCAGCTTCCCGGGCGTAAAATCCCTGGCAATCACCTGTGATGCTGACAGTTCCAAATACAACGATTACATGATTCTTTCTCCGGAAACCGCAGAGGACAGTGTAATTATGACCCGTTCCTTTACCAGCATGATTTATCTGTCTGTTGTTCTGGCTTTCTATGCCGGCGGAAAGAAGGAAAAAATCGAGGCTATGGCAGACTACGCTGCTCAGTCTGAGGAGTTCTTAAAGCTCAGCGATGAGATGGCAAAGAAAATTGTTGCAGAGCATCCGGAGCTGAATCTGTTTATCACTCTGGGACAGGGCATCAACTACGGAATTGCCAACGAGTGCATGAACAAGATGAAAGAAATGAGCCTGAGCAATTCTGAAGCATATTACAGTCTGGAGTATCGTCACGGACCGATGAGCCTGGTAGACGAAAATACCATGATTATCCTTCTCAGCAACGAAGAAACCGTTGACGGAGATGTGAAGCTGATGACTCAGATGAAAGAGTACGGTGCAACCATCCTGGCAATCGGCAATAACGCTTCCGAGAACTTCAAGGATGTTGACTACACTCTGGATATGCCTTACGGCTACGACAGCCTGCAGAATGCAGCTATGATCGGCTTTATCGGCCAGACCATGGGCTATTACCTGGCAGAGAAGAAGGGACTGAATGCAGATACTCCCCGTCATCTGTCTCAGGCAATTGTAATCAAATAATAAAACCTTTCAGCGAACAGGCCTGCTTTTGAGCAGGTCTGTTTTTCTGTGCATCCGGAAGTGTACATTTGAGATGGATGATTATAAAAATTTCATTTTTTATTTAGAATATTATCATTTCCAGATCTGAAAAACAGGGGGGTTCTATGATACAATAGAGGTAATTTAAATGTCAGGAATCATTAAAACCATATCCACGATCGGAGGTATCTGCATATGAAAAACAGGAATCAGATCCTGATTCTTTCTGCCCTGCTTGCCCTGGCGGCAGTTCCTTTTCCTGCTATGGGAAAAACTATTACAGCCGGTTCTTACCGGGAGGCCCTGGAAAACCCCTCGCCGGGACCGGCACAGGCCCCTGTGGAAACAGAAGCGGCAGAAGAACAGTCCCGGCAGCCATCGGAACAAACCATGAGATTCCTTGTTCCGGATGAAACATCCCGTCACCATGTAGGGAAGTATGCAGAGCCGATTTTCCGTGTGAAGACAGAGAAACCGCAGCTGGCTCTTTCCTTTGATGCAGGAGCGGATCCCGGAGCTGCAGGAACGATTATGGATATTCTGGAAAAACATCAGATTTCCTCCACCTTTTTTCTCACAGGCGACTGGATGGATCAGAATCCTGAAACCACAAAGGAGATTGTAAGAAGGGGGCATGAAATCGGCAATCACAGTGTAAGCCACCCTTCTTTTCCCGCACTGACCAGAGAGCAGATGGATGATCAGATTCAGAGAACGCACCAGAAAGCCCTGGAGCTGACCGGGCAGAATATGTGCCTGTTCCGGTTCCCGTATGGGGATTACAGCAGGGAAGCCATCGATGCAGTAACCGGGAACGGGTGTTTTCCCATTCAGTGGAGCGTGGATTCCATTGACTGGCGCAATGAAGGACGCCAGATCATCCTCGACCGGGTTCTGAACCATAAAAATCTGGGCAGCGGCTCTATTATTCTCATGCATCTGGCAGCTGCCTACACGCCCTCGGCGCTGGAGGAGCTTATTGTAAATCTGAAAGATCGGGGATACGAAATTGTTCCTGTTTCCCAACTGATTTACGAAAAGAATTATCATATGGATTATGCCGGAAATCAGATTCCGGAAATCGAATACAAAGGAAACGAAGATGGCGTGTAAATGGTAAAACGAATCATCAAGTATGTGGGACTGGCTGTTATTTTGTATCTGATTTACCTGGCTGTATGCCTGCTGGTTCCGCCGCTGTTTCACAAAACAACCGATACAGCGGCAAGAGAGGCATTCTATACGGCCAAAACAGAAGAAGGGGGCTTTGAAAAGGAAAGGGCCCGCAGTGTGGATACCAACCTGGAAGCTCTTTTGTGGCGTCTGCGCTTGGTAGAAGAGGCAAAAGAAACTCTTGTACTGACAACTTTCGACTTCCGGGATGAAAGCGGAGGGCAGGATATGATGGCTGCTCTCTGGAATGCAGCCAACCGGGGTGTGAAAGTGCAGATCCTGGTAGACGGAATCAATGCCGGTCTGTTTTTGTCCGGCAGCGACAATTTCCGCCAGCTGGCCTGCCATGAAAATGTGGAAGCACGCTTTTATAATCCCATAAATTTTTTGACTCCCTGGAAGATCAACTACCGGATGCACGACAAATACCTGATTGCTGATGACTGGGGATACATCCTGGGAGGAAGAAATACAGATAACCGTTTTCTTGGCTGTTATGAGGAATTTTACAACGAGGATCGCGATATTCTTGTTTATGAAACAGTTCCCGGAAAAGGAGAGTCTCTGTGCCAGCTTCAGAATTATTTTGATCGCATATGGAATCTTCCGGACAGCAAACTTTTCAGGAAAACGGGAAAGGGAGGGAATCTGGATGCCCATTATGAGCAGTTAAAGAAACGGTATCCGGAAGCCTTCACGCCTACGGACTGGGAGTCGGAAACCACGGAGACAAACAGGATCGAGCTGTGTACCAATTCCGTTGAACCGAAAAACAAGGAACCATGGATCTGGGACAGAATGATAGAGGAAATGAAGCGGGCATCCGACGTTCAGGTTCAGACTCCCTACATTATTTCCAGCAAAAAAATGTATCAGGATCTGAAATCAGTCACTGATTCGGGCGTTTCCACAGAAATCCTGATTAATGCCGTTGAAAACGGCACCAATCCCTTCGGGTGCACAGACTATCTGAATCAGAAGAAAAAAATCCGGAATACCGGCGTACATATTTATGAGTATCTGGGAAAACAGGCCCAGCATACAAAAACAGTTCTGGCAGACGATCGAATCAGCATTGTCGGCTCCTGTAATTTTGATATGAGAAGTGTTTATCTGGACACAGAACTGATGCTGGTAATTGACAGTCCCGAAATCAATGCCCAGCTTCGGGAACAAATCGGACAGATGAAGGAAAGCTGCCGCCATATGTATCCGGACGGTACTATTGAAGACGGTTCCCTGTACAGGATTCCTCCCCAGGAATGGCAGAAAAAACTGATTTACAGTATCCTTCGCGTCATTATCATTCCAATCCGCCACTTACTCTAGTGCAAAGTCAGGCAGACACGATTTTGCTGCCTTTCCAGCGTTTCCTTTTGGGATTCTGTATTGATTGGGATTCTGTATTGACAGAAAAAGGTTCCTTTTATATAATTCATATCATACATATATGAATTACTATTGCTGATTTTCATAACAGGACATGTCTGTACTGCGGACATGTCCCTTTTCTGCAAAAAGCAGCATTGAAAGAGAGGACACAGAGTATGAAGCATTCAGAACGTCCGTATTCATCCAGAGATCCCTATGCCCGGATGAAACGGCTTGAACGGGAGAGAAGACGAAGAAAACGGATTCTCCTTTGCTGGGGGGCAGCCGCTCTGCTTGTTTTGGGAGCAGGAGCAGCCGCAGCCGTTCATATGGGCAGCCGGCAAAAAAAACAGGCTGCAGAAACAGAGATTGCAGCAGAAAATATTGTCATTGAAGAAAAAACCGTGGTAGACGGCATTTCCGTAAAGGGCATGAAGCGTCAGGAGGCGCTGGAAACCCTTTTAAAGAATACCCCCTGGAATATGTCCGTCACTCTGGGAGAAAATACCTATCCCGTTTCCAATCTGTATCAGATTCAGGCAGAAGTGCTTCTGGATACCATCTGTACCCGGGAACAGCCGGGAGAATATACGGTTGATATGGAGCATCTTGAGGAGCTGGCGGCAAAAGAAGCTTCAGCCTGCGCCGGCCTGTGGGATACTGCGCCCAAAAACAGCGGACCGGAAAGCTTTGACGTTCAGACCGGAAGCTTTGTATTTGGAGAAAGTGCGCCGGGAACAGCCCTCAATCAGGAAAAGCTGGCTGCAGATATTCTGGAAGCAGTAAAAAACAGAGATTATGATGCAGTCATTCCGGCTGAGACAAATCAGATTCCTGCAGAGGTAACAAAGGCAGAGGCTAAGGAAAAGTACAAAACCCTGGCTTCCTTTACTACGGAAACCACCAGCAACGCAAAGCGCAATACCAATGTCCGTCTGGCTGCTCAGGCCCTTAACGGCACCATTATTCAGCCGGGAGAGGAGTTTTCCTTCAATAAAGTCATCGGCCAGCGTACAGAAGAAAAGGGATATCAGGCGGCTGCAGCCTACAACAGCGGCGCAGTCGTTCAGGAAGTGGGCGGAGGCGTCTGCCAGATTTCCAGCACCCTCTATAAAGTTGTTTTTCAGTCCGGTATGAAAATCACCTTTCGCCGTTCCCATACCTTTGAGCCCAACTACGTAACCCCCGGACAGGATGCAACCATCAGCTGGGAGGAGCCGGATTTTCGCTTTGTCAATACGTCCAAAGGCCCCATTGGAATCCGCGCCAGCTATTCCAACCAGAAGGCCTCTGTTTCGATTTACGGACTTCCTGTTCTGGAAGAGGGCATTACCTGGGATCTGGATTCGGAAAAGGTAGAAGAGATGGAACTTCCGGCGCCTGTATATGAAGAAGATCCAACCCTGGAGCCGGGACAGGAAATTGTAAAAAGCGCCGGAACCAGGGGAAGCCGGTGGGTTACCTATAAGGTCGTTTATCAGAATGGAAAAGAAATCGAACGGACAGAGGATCACGCCAAGACCTACAAAGGCCATGCCCCTGTGATTCGAAGAAATACCAGCGGAGTAGTCTTAAAGCCTGAGGAGACGAAAACACCGGAGTCAACCAGCGCAGCTGCCGTAGACGGAATGCCGGATGATTACGTCCCCGGTTCCGGCATGGAAGTTGCTCCGGAGGAAAGCAAAGGTGAAACCGAGAGCAAAAAGGAGAGCAGCGCAGCTTCCGAAAGCAGTCAGGCGGACAGACCGGAATCATCCCGGGAAGAAGAATCACCTAGGGAAACAACAGCGGTCCAAAAGCCCACTGAGCCGGAAACAGTGGAAACGGTTCCGGATGCAGTACCGGAAACCATTGCCCCAAAGCCTGAGGATTAGGAAGTGCAGCCATGAAAAAGAAACCTTTGATTCTGGCTGTTTGCGGAGTAAAGAACTCCGGAAAAACAACCCTGATTCAGAAGCTGATTCCTCTTCTTCAAACGCAGGGGCTGAAGGTTGCGGCCATCAAGCATGACGGCCACGATTTTGAACCGGATGTGCCTGGAACAGATTCCCATGCTTTCTGGAAAGCCGGAGCTTTGGGCACAGCCATCTTTTCTGATTCAAAATATATGGTCATCCGGAAAGAAAAGATGTCTTACCAGCAGATGGGAGAGTTGTTTCCAGAGGCAGATTTGATCCTTGCAGAGGGACTGAAAAACACCTCCTGCCCCAAGCTGGAAATTGTCCGCCAGGGGATTTCTACAAAGCCGGTAAGCTGCAGAGAAGGGCTTTTTGGCATCCTGACTGATCTCCCTTCCGGACTTTTTGATACCGGAAAAGATCCGTTATCCGTTCCTGTTCTGCCTCTTCAGGATCCGGAAGAGATCGCCCGGCGGATTCTTGATTTTTACTTTGCAGTGAACTCTCTTTCCATGGTGGTTCTGGCCGGAGGTCTCAGCAACCGGATGGGAGAGGAAAAAGCAGATCTGAAATATAATGAAACCTCATTTTTAGATTACCAGCTGACAAAGGGACATATTCTTGGTATCCGGGAGCTTCTGGTATCCGGTTACCGCGGACTTCGGGTAAAGCGTTTTCAGGAAGAAATTCTGGTTCCGGATCATATCCCGGCTTCTGGCCCCTTAGGCGGACTTGAGGCCTGTTTTCAGGCTGCTTCCGCCCCCTATGCCCTTGTTCTTCCTGTAGATATGCCGGCTGTAACCGTATCTGTGCTGACATCTCTGATTTCCGGCTTCCGAAGATATATAGAAGGGGAAGCCTCTGACGGAAAACGGCCGGATATTATGCTTCTCAGCCATAAGGGAAGAAAAGAGCCGCTGGCTGCTGTTTATCCTACAGAACTGGCAGCTCTGGCAGGGGAGCGAATCATGAGCGGAGACTGTTCTGTCATGGGATTTGTCAGGGCCGCCGGATACCGGACTCTTGATGTTTCTGATTTAAACGGCGAATTTGTTAATATTAACGAACCGGAACAGTATCAAAAGCTAAAAATTTTTCATGTTGACTAAATTATATTTATATTGCATAAAAAATTTTTAGATCTAAAAAAATGATTGTATTCTTTGCGAATTGCCTCTTTTTTTTACTATGCTATAATAGGCTTATCAAAACAAGGGAGGCGTAAAGTCCATGGCAGCAGTTGCAGTTGTTTTCACAATTGGTGTGTTCGGTCTGGAAGTATACCACACTGTTCATAATCAGTTCAAATTCTAAATCAGATTTCAGTTCTGCGGACAGAACTGAAAAAGATGTCCGCAGATGGAAAAATACAGATAAGAAAAAGGACCTGTGAAATCTCGTTTTCACAAGTCCTTTTTTATAATTTTTTTCAGACTCTTTTGTCCGGAACTCTAAAACTTAATCTTTTTTCTTGTCTGGATCAGGCAGAACAATGTTCATAATAACAGCAATCAGTGTAGCGATTACAACCGGAGAACGGCCGAAAATCGTTGTTACCCATGTGGGGAAGGAAGACAGAGATGCTGATGCCTGAGAAACACCCATACCAAGAGCAGCTGCCAGTCCTACGATAGAAGTATTGCGGTAGTTCATGTGAGCTGTCATTACCAGCTTCATACCAGTCATGGCAATGGATGCGAATACAGAAACTGTTGCACCGCCCAGCACACACTGAGGAATGGTAGTCAGCAATGCAGAAAACTTGGGAACAAGACCTGCAATCAGAATCATAGCGCCTGCGCCGCCCAGTACAAAACGGTTTACAACTCGTGTTGTTGTTACAATACCTACGTTCTGGCTGAAGGTAGCAGTCGGAAGTCCTCCGAACATAGCGCCCAGAATATTCATGACTCCATAACCCACAATACCTCCCTGAAGCTCATTATCCGTAGGCTGGCGATCCAGACCGCCGGATGTGGTGGCTGAAAAGTCACCGATAGCCTGAATGGAGTTAATGGCAAATAAAATTCCGATAGCAACGCAGGAGGAAATCTCAAATTTCACTCCAAAGTGCATCACAGAAGGAAGCTGGAACATTCCAGCAGTGCCTACGCTGCTTAAATCAACCATGCCAAAGGGAAGGCTGAACAGATATCCTGCAATAATACCAATCAGAATAGAAGCCAGCTTTAAAATACCTTTTCCAAAATGGTTCAGAACTGTAACTACGGTTAGTGTAAAGATTGCAACCAGCCAGTTTTGCCAGGAGCCGTAAGTTGGACTTGAAGTTCCGCCTGCCATATAGTTGATGGCGGTTGGATAAAGTGATAATCCAATGGTAAATACGACTGTACCGGCAATCAGCGGAGGGAAGAATTTGCGGATCTTTTTAATAAAGATACCAACAAATATTGCTACAATACCACCGACAATCTGTGCGCCGAAAATGGCAGGAAGTCCGAAATCACCTGCGATTGCCTGCATACTGGGAAGATAGGCAAAGCTGACACCCATTATCACAGGAAGTCCGGAGCCCAGACAAAAAGCGCCTTTTTTCCCAATCGGGAAAAGCTGAAGAAAGGTGGAAAGACCTGCAACAACCAGAGCAGACTGAATCAGAATGACACTGTCAGAATCAGAAAGTCCGGAGACGCCGGCAATAATAATCGCCGGGGTTACACAGCCTACAATCATAGCTACTACATGCTGCAAAGAAAGCGGAAATGCCTTTCCAAATGACGGCACACCGTCCAGTTCAAAAAGTGATGCTTGTTTTTTCGTTGCCTTATCGCTCATTTATTATACCCTCCTTGGAGATTTTACTGATGGATTCGAGTTCCGGTCTTACCCAGGATACCATCTTTTGCCTTCTCAAGCAAGGTAATAAGAGCAGTACGACCCTGTTTAGACTCTGCAAATTCTACAGCTGCCTCTACTTTGGGAAGCATGGAACCGGGAGCAAAATGACCTTCGGAAATATACTGCTTTGCCTGAGCTGTATCCAGTTCGTCCAGCCATTTTTCTTCCGGCTTTCCGAAATTGATTGCTACTTTTTCCACTGCAGTCAGGATAATCAGAAAATCTGCATCCAGTTCTTTTGCTAAAAGACAGCTTGCGAAGTCCTTATCAATTACTGCACTTGCGCCTTTTAAATGATTGCCCTGTAAGGTTACAGGAATTCCGCCGCCGCCGCAGGCGATTACCAGCTGACCATCATTTACAAGAGAGCGGATAGCGCCAATCTCAATGATTTCTGCGGGCTTGGGAGATGCAACGACACGGCGGTAACCACGTCCGGCATCCTCCTTCATCACATAGCCATAGGCTTCTTCTGCATGAGCGGCCTGTTCTTTTGTCATGAAATGACCGATAGGCTTAGACGGATTCTGGAATGCGGGATCCGCCTCATCAACACGAATCTGAGTTACCATGGTTGCTACAGGAATATCTGTAATGCCGCGGTTCAACAGCTCCTCACGAAGAGCATTCTGCAGGTCATATCCGATATAAGCCTGGCTCATGGCCACACAAACGGAGAGAGGAGTATTGGGCTGGTTGGGATTTTCTCTGGAAAGAGCAGCCATTGCGTTATTAATCATACCAACCTGGGGACCATTTCCGTGGGCAACTACGACTTCGCATCCCTCTTCAATCAGATCAACAATGGCCTTTGCTGTGATTTTTACAGCGGTCATCTGCTCCGGAAGAGTATTGCCCAGCGCATTTCCGCCCAGCGCTATCACAATTCTTTTCTTCTTGTTCATTTTTATTCTCCTTAAAAAATTTCTCCATATTTTATTCCGGGCCGCCAGTCATAAAAACAGGCGGCCCGAAACGCAAGAGGATTTATCAAAATTGGTCAATTAGTCAAATTTACGGGAAATTCCACGCTCTTCCAGTTTTTTCAGAATAGCTGCCGGATCCTGGAATTTAGCCAGGAAAATCATAGCTGCGATAACATACGGCTTGTAGCTTGCCTCTTTGTACAGAGGAGTGCGGTACCGGTCAAATACAGAAGCCTCAACCTCACCATCCTTGCAGCTTACATCGTTGATGTCAGCCGGCAGGCAGTGCAGATACAGAGCCTTTCCGTCCTTGGTGGTCTTCATCAGTTCCTCGGTGCAGCACCAGTCTTTATGCTCTGCGTTCTGAGCCAGCAGCTCTTTCTCCAGAGCCTTGATTCCCTCAGAATCGCCCTCTGCATACAGGTTGGTTCTCTTTTCCATTGCTGCAAACGGAGCCCAGCTCTTCGGATATACGATATCAGCATCCTTGAATGCGTCAGCCATGTCGTGAGATACGCGGAAGGAACCGCCGGACTTCTCAGCGTTCTTTCTTGCAACTTCCTCAACCTCAGGCATTACCTCGTAGCCTTCCGGATGAGCCAGAACAACTTCCATTCCCATACGGGTCATCAGACCGATTACACCCTGCGGAACAGACAGCGGTTTGCCGTAAGAAGGAGAGTAAGCCCAGGTCATAGCCAGCTTTTTGCCCTTCAGATTCTCAACGCCGCCGAACTCATGGATGATGTGCAGCATATCAGCCATACACTGAGTCGGATGGTCAATATCACACTGTAAGTTTACCAGAGTCGGTTTCTGCTCCAGAACGCCGTCCTTGTGGCCCTGGGTTACAGAATCAACAACCTCATGCATGTATGCGTTGCCCTTGCCGATGTACATATCATCACGGATACCGATTACGTCAGCCATAAAGGAAATCATGTTTGCAGTTTCACGAACGGTCTCGCCGTGAGCAATCTGAGATTTTCCTTCATCCAGATCCTGAACTTCCAGGCCCAGCAGGTTGCAGGCAGAAGCGAAGGAGAAGCGGGTTCTGGTAGAGTTGTCACGGAATAAGGAAATGCCCAGTCCGCTTTCAAATACCTTTGTAGAGATGTTGTTTTCTCTCATGTAACGCAGAGCATCAGCAACAGTCCATACTGCTTCCAGCTCGTCATCGGTTTTCTCCCAGGTCAGGAAGAAATCGCCTTCGTACATTTCCTTGAAGTTTAATTTGTTCAGTTTGTCGATATAGCCCTGTAAAGTTTTGTCCATGATGGAACCTCCATATTATTTATCATTTTTATTTTTCAGGAATTTGTCTTGTATTGCTTAATTGTAAAAGCTGTGCCTGTATTATTTGCAGTATACGGTCGGAAGAGCAGCGTAAACAGCAGCACAGGTTACCAGATCCTGTTTCCAGGTCTTCTCGTTCGGAGCATGTGCCTGAGCCTCAGCGCCCGGTCCAAAGCCGATGCACGGAATGCCGTTACGTCCCATAATGGAAACACCGTTGGTGGAGAAGGTCCACTTATCGGTCAGCGGACGTGCGGTTCTCATTTCCAGAGTCTCCTCAGCACCGATACGTGCCTCGCCGTACAGGTTGATGTAAGCTTCCTCAAGAGCTTTTGTTACATCATGATCTTTCGGAATTACCCAGGTGGGGAAGTAGCACTCGATCGGGTAAACCAGTCCGGTATAGGACGGACGCTCGTAGTTGTACATGGAAACAACAACGTCATCGCCGTATTTCTTTACGCTAGGCAGGTTGCGAATCTCTTCCAGACAGCTTTCCCAGGTCTCACCGGCAGTCATACGGCGGTCCAGAGAAACTGCACAGGAGTCAGCAACTGCACAGCGGCTGGGAGAGGTGTAGAAGATCTGGGAGGTGGTAACAGTACCGCGGCCCAGGAAGTTTGCCTCTTCCCACTCCGGATTGTATTTCTGATCCAGCATTTTTACAAGACCCTTGATCTCTGTATCATCAGCAGCGTCATTCTCATTCAGAGCACGAACGTCCTGAAGGATGTCAGCCATTTTGTAGATTGCGTTATCACCACGCTCCGGAGCAGAACCGTGACAGGAAACGCCCTTTACATCAACACGGATTTCCATACGTCCGCGCTGTCCTCTGTAGATACCGCCGTCTGTCGGCTCGGTGGAAACAACAAATTCCGGACGAACCTTGTCTTCGTTGATGATGTACTGCCAGCAAAGACCGTCACAGTCCTCCTCCTGAACAGTTCCAACAACTAAAACGGTGTATTTATCGCTTAACAGGCCCAGATCCTTCATGATCTTTGCACCGTATACAGCAGATACGATACCGCCGCACTGGTCGGATACGCCGCGGCCGCCGATTTCAGTATCTGTCTCATATCCCTCATAAGGATCAAATTTCCAGTTTTCAATGTTGCCGATACCAACTGTATCAATGTGAGCGTCAAAGCCAATCAGAGTCTTTCCGGTTCCCATGTAACCCAGAACGTTTCCCATAGGATCGATTTCAACCTTATCGAACTCCAGCTTTCTCATTTCCTCTGCAATGCGGTCAATATGTGCTTTCTCATCGCAGCTCTCGCCCGGGAATTTTACGATTTCCCGTAAAAACTTGGTCATATCTCTTTCATAATTCTGTGCAGCTTCTTTGATTTTGCCGTAATCAAGGCTCATTTTAGTTCCCTCCATTTTTGATAAGCATATTTTGTCTGGTATCTTATAAAAGGAGATTAGCGCTCCTTGCCTTCCCACACAATGTTTTTATAACGATCCGGATCGGTATCTCCCTCTGTAGAGAAGAGCAGTACCTTGGAATTCTCATCCAGTCCCAGATGTTCTCTCAATTCTTTATATTCATCCATAGTCATGATGCATGCCAGCACACCGAAGGGAGCTGCTCCGGATTCACCGGAAACCACCTGAGGATCACCCTTTATCGGAGCGGACAGCATACGCATACCCTTTGCTGCAACCCAGTCAGGAGCAGATACAAAGGTATCTACATGGTTTTTCAGGATATCCCAGGAAATGGTATTGGGCTCGCCGCATGCAAGGCCTGCCATAATGGTCTGCATATCCCCGTCAACAATCTGAATGCTGCCGTCGCCGACTTTTGCACCCTTGTACAGACATGCTGCCAGGTCAGCCTCAACAACAACAACCTTCGGAGGATTCTCCGGGAAACGGTTTGCAAAATAACCCTGAACAGCACCTGCTAAAGAACCAACGCCGGCCTGGATAAATACATGAGTGGGGCGGTCACAGCCATATGCTGCAAGCTGTTCGTCTGCCTCCATTGCCATGGTTCCGTAGCCCTGCATAATCCATGCGGGAATCTCTTCGTAACCATCCCATGCAGTATCCTGAACAACAACGCCTCTTGGTGTTTCTGCTGCTTCCTTTGCTGCAAGGCGAACGCAGTCATCGTAGTTCATATCAGTAATATCTACCTGAGCGCCTTCCTTCTGAATATTCAGAAGACGAGTCTGGGTTGTTCCCTTCGGCATATGTACAACAGCTTTCTGACGAAGCTTGTTTGCTGCCCATGCAACTCCGCGTCCGTGGTTTCCGTCGGTTGCGGTAAAGAAGGTGGCCTGACCGAATTCTTCCCGAAGTGCATCGGAAGTCAGGACACTGTAAGGAAGCTCAGATACGTCTCTGCCGGTTTCTTTCGCAATATAACGAGCCATAGCAAAAGAGCCGCCCAGTACCTTAAATGCGTTTAATCCGAACCGGTAGGATTCGTCCTTTACATAGACCTGACCAAGTCCCAGATAGGAAGCCATCTGATCAAGCTTTGCCAGGGGAGTGGTAGTATACTGAGGGAAACTCTCGTGAAAGGCGCGGGCCTTTTTCACTTCCTCCAGCGCCATTACCGGCAGCTGTTTATCATCGGTTTTGGGCATTGTATTGTAAGCCCACTCAATTGCTTTCATGTTGAAAACCTCCTGCATTATATAAAAATCCATGTTACTGTTTGCTTAGGGTGCTTCTGAATTCTTTTTTGCGGCATCAATATAGCTGTAAAGCGTAAACTTGGAGATGCCGAAATAAGAAGAGACCTTATCGCCGGATTTTGTTACCAGAAATGCTCCTGAGTCGTTTAAAAACTGAATGGCGGAAATCTTTTCATCCTTTGTCATCAGAGCCACAGGCTTGCCGACAATAGCTACGGACTGCTCAATCAGTTCATCCAGAAGATCATTGACATTGTGGGTGATTTTTCTCGGCTCCTTGTTTTCCGTAGGACTGGTTTCAATCAGAGAGCGCAGCGCATTGTCAATACTGATAAGTCCTGTAATATCATAATTAATAGAAAAGATATACTGAATCTCATCATTCTCACCGCGGATATACATGGTGCTGGATTTTAAGATCCGGCCGTCCTCGGTTCTGGTCAGATAAGCAAGCTTATCAGAAAGAGCCTTGGAATGTCTGTTCTTTGTTTCCAGTACAATGCCGGAAGGGCCGTCACCCGTATGACGGTTGCTTACATGGCCGTTTTCTATATATACAATAGAAGATTCCATGTCAGCTCTCGTCAAATCGTGAATGACAATCTCACAGGATGTTCCAAAATGTGTGGCAACTCCGTGAGCAATCTGGGTTAAAAAATCTAGCGTCTGTCTCATAAGAAGTTCATCCTTTCGCGAAAGCATTTTCGGGCAGTATTCCTTGGCCAAGACTGCCTGAAAAATTTTTTTGATAAGTCCATCATATCATAAAAAAAACAAATTGCAATAGTTTTCTCAAAAAAATTTAGATAATCTTAAATATTTTTTTATTTTGCTATTGCAATTATGTAATTTGAATGGTACTATGTAGATATCAAAGCATGACTGTTTGTGAATTACAACAAAATAAAAGGAGGTTCTTTCATGATTATTGTAGGAAATGGAAGACTGATAACCAGAAATCCGGATGCTCCGTTTTATGAGTCCGGTGCAGTTGCCATAGAGGGTGACTCTATTGTAAAAGTCGGAGATCTAAAAACGATTCAGGCAGAGTTCCCCCATGCAGAATTTATTGATGCAAAGGGCGGAGTGATTATGCCAGCCTTCATTAATGTACATGAACACATCTACAGTGCCTTTGCCCGCGGCTTAAGCATTAACGGCTACAACCCGAAGGGATTCCTTGATATCCTGGACGGACAGTGGTGGACCATTGACCGCCATCTGACTCTGGAGCAGACTTATCTGAGCGCTATGGCTACTTATATTGACAGCATCAAAAACGGTGTAACTACTGTTTTCGATCATCATGCAAGCTTTGGCGCAATTACAGGTTCTCTGTTTGAGATTGAAAAAGCCGCCAGAGAAACCGGCGTCCGTTCCTGCCTCTGCTACGAGATTTCTGACCGGGACGGCATGGACAAGTCAAGAGAGGCCATTCAGGAAAACGTGGACTTCATCAAGCATGCTCTGGCTGACGACAGCGACATGATTGCCGGTATGATGGGTATGCACGCATCCTTTACCATTTCTGATGAAACCATGGAGCGCTGCGCAGCCATGAAGCCGGATGGTGTCGGCTACCATATCCATGTAGCAGAGGGCATTGAAGATCTTCACGCCTGCTTAAAGGATCACGGCAAACGGATCATTGACCGTTTAATGGACTGGAATATTCTTGGCGAGAAAACCCTGACAGCTCACTGTATTTATGTGAACAAGCATGAGATGGAGCTTCTGAGAGATACCAACACCATGGTAGTACATAATCCGGAATCCAACATGGGCAATGCCTGCGGATGTCCGCCTACTATGGAAATCTTCCATACCGGAGTGCTGACTGGACTGGGAACAGACGGATATACCCATGATATGACAGAATCTTATAAGGTAGCCAATATTCTTCATAAGCATCATCTGTGTGATGCCAACGCAGCATGGGGAGAGGTTCCTGTGATGCTGTTTGAAAATAATGCAAAGATTGCTAATAGGTATTTTAAAAAACCTTTAGCCGTTCTGAAGGAAGGCGCAGCAGCTGATGTTATTGTTACCGATTACAATCCGCTCACTCCCATGCATGCAGGCAATGTAAACGGCCACATTCTCTTTGGCATGACCGGGCGCAGTGTAGTGACTACCATTGCCAATGGTAAGGTTCTCATGAAGGATCGGGTTCTTACAACCATTGATGAGGAAAAAGTAATGGCTGACTGCCGTCAGGCAGCTGCCGCATTGGCAAAATCTATTAACGGATAAATTCCGGGGGACTTAGCGTCCCCCAATGATATTCAGTGATAAACAATACAAGGAGGAATACGTCATGAGCGACAGAATGACCCCAATGCCATTTGGTCAGATGATCAGATGGATTTTAAAAGAAAAGAAGGAACAGGGAACCGTATTTGGTGTTTATCATCCCTACCGTGCTGCTGATCAGTACAGCCGTCAGATTTTCGGACGGAAGCTGGAGACTCCCGTGGGACCGGCTGCAGGCCCCCACACACAGTTAACCCAGAACATTGCAGCTTCCTATTACGGAGGCAGCCGTTTCTTCGAGCTGAAAACAGTACAGATTCTCGATGGAGAGGATCTTCCGGTCAACAAGCCTTGTATCAAGGCAGATGACGAATGCTACAACTGTGAGTGGTCTACGGAGCTTTATGTTCCCCAGGCCCAGGACGAGTACATCAAAGCCTGGTTTTTATTAAGCGTCATGGCAAAAGAATTTGATCTGGGCGCTATGGACGGTTTCCAGTTCAACATGAGTGTGGGCTACGATCTGGAAGGAATCAAATCCGAAAAGGTAAACCGTTTTATTGATTCCATGATGAATGCAGCTGATACAGCAGCTTTCCAGGAGTGCAGACAGTATCTGTTAGATAACCTGTCTCTGTTCCAGAAGCTTACAAAAGAGGATGTAGAGGCTATTTCTCCTCACATCTGCAATTCTGTAACCCTGTCTACCCTGCACGGCTGCCCGCCTCAGGAAATTGAGAGAATTGCAACTTACCTGATTACAGAAAAGGGACTGAATACCTTTATTAAATGTAATCCGACTCTTCTGGGCTATGAATTTGCCAGAGAGACCATGGATAAGATGGGCTATGATTATGTGGCCTTTGGTGATTTCCACTTCAAGGACGATCTGCAGTATGAGGATGCGGTTCCCATGCTGAAACGGCTGATTGCTCTGAGCGCAGAAAAGGGACTGGAATTTGGCGTTAAGATTACCAACACCTTCCCGGTAGATGTAAAGCAGAACGAGCTTCCCAGCGAAGAGATGTATATGTCCGGAAAATCCCTGTATCCGCTGTCTATTGCTCTTGCAGCAAAGCTCAGCAAAGAATTTGACGGAAAGCTTCGTATTTCCTATTCCGGCGGTGCAGATGCCTTTAACATTGACAAGATCGTAAAAGCAGGAATCTGGCCGGTTACTGTGGCAACCACCCTTTTAAAGCCCGGCGGATATCAGAGACTGGAGCAGCTTGCTCTGGCTACTCAGGAGGCAGGCGTTTCCTTCGACGGCGTTTCCTATGAAGCTGTTCAGAAGCTTGCCGATAAGGCTGTTACCGACAAACATCATGTGAAAGCAGTAAAGCCCCTTCCGTCCAGAAAACTGAACCGTCAGGTTCCGCTGACCGACTGCTTTGTTGCTCCCTGTAAAGAGGGATGTCCGATTCATCAGGATATTACGGCATACCTGCAGCTTGTAGGCGAAGGAAAAATGAAGGAAGCCATGGAGGTAATCACAGAAAAGAATCCGCTTCCGTTTATTACCGGTACCATCTGCGCACACAACTGTATGAGCAAATGTACCAGAAACTTCTATGAGCATCCGGTACATATCCGCAATGCGAAGCTGACTGCTGCAGAAGGCGGTTTTGACGCTCTGATGAAAGACTTAAAGGCAGGGGATGCCGAAAACGGAAAGACTGCAGCAATTGTAGGCGGCGGTCCGGCCGGTATGGCAGCAGCTTTCTTCCTCAGCAGAGCAGGATTTGCTGTAACTCTGTTTGAAAAAGAGGCTTCCCTGGGCGGTGTTGTAAAACATGTGATTCCCGGATTCCGTATTTCTGATGAAGCAATTGCCAATGATGTGGCTCTTGTAACTGCTTACGGCGCTAAGCTTCAGCTGAATACAAAGGTTGAGAATCTGGACAGCCTGAAGGATTCCTATGATTATGTACTGCTTGCTGCAGGCGCTTCTGAGCCGGGTGTTCTGAAGCTGGAAAAAGGCGAGCCGGTCAATGCTCTGGAATTTTTAGCAGACTTTAAGAAACATGACGGCAATCTGGATCTGGGCAAAAATGTTGTAGTAATCGGCGGCGGAAATACAGCTATGGATACAGCCAGAGCAGCAAAACGCACCAAAGGCGTAGAGCATGTATATCTGGTATACCGCAGAACCAAACGGTATATGCCGGCAGATGAGGAAGAGCTTGTTATGGCAGTAGAGGACGGCGTGGAATTCAAAGAGCTCCTGGCTCCGAAGGCTCTGGAAAACGGAATGCTGCTGTGTGACGTTATGAAGCTTGGTGATATGGATGCCTCCGGAAGACGCGGTGTCATTGCAACAGGAGAAACCGTTTCTGTACCGGCTGATACTGTAATTGCAGCAGTCGGAGAGAAGGTTCCCGCTCATTTCTATGAGGCATGCGGACTGAATCTTAACGAGCGCGGCAAGGTTCTGGTTAATCCGGACACCAAGGAATCCAGCGTAAAGAATGTATATGTAATCGGTGACGGTCTGGGCGGTCCGGCTACAGTTGTAGAAGCAATCCGCGATGCCCTGGCAGCATCTGAAGCCATTGCAGGAAGAAAGCTGGTACAGGACTTTGATGAAAAGGTTACCTCTGAGGATGTTTATCCCAGACGCGGTTCCCTTCTGGAAACCCAGGAAGGCCGTGTAGAAAGCGGACGCTGCTTAAGCTGCTCCTCCATCTGTGAAAACTGTGCAGAGGTATGTCCGAACCGCGCAAACCTGGCAATCCGGGTTCCGGGTATGGCAAAACATCAGATTATCCATGTGGATTATATGTGTAATGAGTGCGGAAACTGCCGGAGCTTCTGCCCTTATGACAGTGCTCCTTATCTGGATAAATTCACCTTGTTTGCCAATGTGGAAGATATGGACAACAGTAAGAATGAGGGCTTTACGGTATTAAATAAGGCTGAGGTTTCCTGCCGCGTCCGTTATCTGGGCAATATCATAGAATGGAAGTCTGGCGAAAAGACAGAGATTCCGGAAGCTCTCTGCAAGGTTATGGAAACTGTATGCAGAGATTATGAGTATCTGATTCAGTAAAATTATCTTTTGCGCCGGAAAACAGCAGTCTTCCTGTAAAGGAGAGCGCTGTTTTCTTGGCGCATGTATCTATCATCTGGTTTGTGATTATTTTCACACAGGGTTTCATTTTATAAAAGAAAAGGAAGGCGATGAACCATGAAAACATTGCTGAAAGGCGGACGGGTCGTATCCGGCAGCGGATGGATAGAGGCTGACGTTCTTTTAGAAGGTGATAAAATTTCCAGAGTAGAGGCTGATATTACAGACAGGGATGCCAGGGTTGTGGATGTGTCCGGACGTTTTGTATTTCCCGGATTTATTGATGCCCACACCCACTTTGATCTGGCTGTAGCAGGAACCGTAACTGCAGATGATTTTGAAACGGGAACCAGGGCAGCTGTCAGCGGAGGAACTACAACCATTGTGGATTTTGCCACCCAGTACCGTGGAGAAACCTTAAAAGAGGCTCTCGACAACTGGCACAAAAAGGCGGATCAAAAAAGCTCCTGCAACTACGGTTTTCACCTGGCCATTTCCGAATTTCCGGAATCCATCAGCAGAGAGCTGGAAGAAGTCATCCGTGACGGAGTCACTTCTTTTAAGCTGTACATGATTTATGATGACAATATGCTGGACGACGGCAGCATCTACAGGGTTTTGAAACGTCTGACGGAGCTTGGGGGCATTGCAGGCGTTCACTGTGAAAACAGCGACCTGGTAAAGGCCATGGTTCAGGAGCAGAAGGAGCTGGGAAATCTTACCACCAGCGCTCATCCTGCCAGCCGTCCGCCTCTGGTAGAGGCAGAAGCAGTTGACCGGCTGCTGAAGATTGCCGCTCTGGCTGATTCTCCGATTATTGTTGTGCATTTAAGCACAAAAGCCGGTCTTAAGGAGGTTCAAAGCGCCCGGGAGCAGGGGCAGGAGGTTTATCTGGAAACCTGTCCTCAGTATCTGCTTCTGGATGACAGCGTTTATGATCTGCCTGATTTCGAGGGCGGAAAATATATCATAGCGCCGCCTCTTAGAAAAAAAGAGGATCAGGAGGCACTCTGGGAGGCACTTGCCGACAATTCCATTCAGACCATTTCAACCGATCACTGCAGCTTTACTCTCAAACAGAAAGCCGCCGGAAAAGAAGATTTTACAAAAATTCCGGGTGGAATGGCAGGCGTGGAAACACGTCCTGTTCTGATGTATACCTGCGGAGTGGAGACCGGACGGATTACCATGGAGCAAATGTGCCGTCTGCTTTCGGAGAATCCTGCAAAGCTTTATGGAATGTATCCGCAAAAAGGGGTAATCGCGCCGGGAAGCGATGCGGATCTTGTTGTATGGAATCCGGAAGCAAAGTGGGTTTTGTCAGCAGAAAATCAGACAGCCAATGTGGATTACCAGACCTATGAGGGCTATCCGGTAAAGGGGATTGCAGAGCAGGTTTATGTGAATGGACAGCTTGCTGCTGAAAACGGAAAAGTTGTAAAGGAACACCTGGGACAGTATGTAAAACGGAAACCCTACACGAAGCTTTCCTGAATCATACCGTTCCTTTCATATTCAGAAATGCAAAAAGAAAGGGGTTTACGCTGTGGCAACATTTAAAGTAAATGGAGCTGTTGTAACACCGTCTAAGAATCAGAAGCTGCTTCGTTATTTAAGAGACGAGCTTCATCTGTATTCAGTAAAAGACGGTTGCAGTGAGGGCGCGTGCGGTACCTGTACCGTAATCATTGACGGAGAAACGGTAAAGGCATGTGTACCTGACACAGACACTCTGGAAGGAAAAAATATCATTACCGTTGAGGGCCTGACAGAGTGGGAGAGCAAGGTGTTTACCTATTCCTACGGAGAGGCAGGAGCAGTACAGTGCGGCTTCTGTATTCCGGGAATGATTATGTGCACCAAGGCTCTTCTGGACAAAAATCCGGATCCGACAGAAGAAGAAATTCGTTACGCTCTGCGCAACAACTACTGCCGCTGTACCGGATATGTAAAAATCATTGCAGCAGTCAAGCTGGCTGCAAAAATCATGAGAGAGGGAACCATTCCGGAAAATGGTACGAATAACTGGAAAATGGGTTCCAGCGTTCACCGGATTGATGTCGAGGAGAAGGTTCTGGGCTATGGAAAATACCCGGATGACTACGATCTGGAGGGAATGCTTCACGTAGCAGTTCTGCGAAGCAAATACCCACGCGCCAGAGTTCTTTCCATCGACACCTCTGCTGCAAAAGCTATGGACGGCGTAGCTGCTGTCTTTACCGCTGAGGATGTTCCCGGAGAAAATAAGGTAGGACATTTAAAGCACGATCAGTATTCTCTGATCCCTGTAGGAGGACTGACTCATTATCTTGGAGACGGAATTGCCCTGATTGCTGCTGAAACAGCAGAAATAGCCGAAAAGGCCAAAAAGCTGGTAAAAGTTGAATACGAGGTTCTGACTCCTGTAAGAAACATTCAGGAGGCGGCTGCTCCGGATGCTCCAAAGGTATTTGATGAAGAGGAGAATAATATATGCTCTTACAAGCATATCAGCCGGGGAAATGCAGAGGAAGCCATTAAAAATTCCAAGCATGTAATTTCCCACCATTTCGAGACTCCGTGGACCGAGCATGCCTTCCTGGAACCGGAATGCGCTGTTGCTTATATTGACGAGGATGATGACGTTTTTGTTTATTCAACGGATCAGTCTGCCCATCAGACCCTTCATGAATGTCAGATGATTCTCGGAACAGATAAGGTAAAGGTTCAGAACGCCCTGGTTGGCGGCGGCTTCGGCGGCAAGGAGGATATGACCGTTCAGCATCTTGCAGCCATGGTTACTTATCTTACCAGACGTCCTGCAAAGGTTAAGCTGTCCCGGGAAGAATCCCTTCTGGTTCATCCCAAGCGCCATCACTTTGAAATGGATTTTACCATGGGCTGTGATGAAAACGGAAAAATCATGGGTGTGCAGGCAAAGGTATACTCTGATACCGGCGCATTCATGTCTCTTGGAGGCCCGGTTCTGGAACGAGCCTGTACCCATGCGGCAGGTCCCTACAACTATCAGAATTTCGATATTGAAGGAACTGCATACTATACCAACAATCCGCCGGCAGGCGCTTTCCGCGGCTTCGGCGTAACTCAGACCTGCTTTGTAACAGAAACTCTCTTAAACATGATGGCTGACGAGGTGGGAATCACTCCGTGGGAAATCCGTTACCGCAACGCAATCCGTCCCGGTCAGGTTCTGCCCAACGGTCAGATTGTAGATGAATCCACCGGTCTTGTCGAGACTCTGGAAGCCATCAAAGAAGATTATGATGCCGCAATGGCAGCCGGCAAGCCGGTTGGTATCGGATGTGCCATGAAGAATGCCGGTGTAGGCGTTGGAATCCCGGATACCGGACGTGTAAAGCTGATTGTGGAGGATGACAACAAGCTTCACATTTATGCAGGCGCTTCCTGCATCGGACAGGGACTGGGAACTGTGCTTGTCCAGATTGTCGTTGAGGAAACGGATCTTCCGGCTGACAGCATTGTATACGAACGAAGCAATACCTGGATCGCCCTCGACTCCGGAACCACCTCCGGTTCCCGTCAGACTCTGATTACCGGCGAGGCCTGTATGAGAGCCTGCCGCGAGCTGATGAAGGAGCTGAATGCAGGAAAATCCCTGACTGATGTAAAGGGTCAGGTTTTCTATGGAGAATACCTTGCAAAAACAGATCCTCTTGGAGCAGATGTTCCTAATCCGGTATCCCATGTTGCATACGGATATGCAACCCAGATGTGTATCATTGATCCTGAAACAGGAAAGATTGAAAAGATGGTTGCTGCTCATGATGTGGGAAAGGCTGTCAATCCGCTGTCCTGCGAAGGCCAGATTGAAGGCGGAGTTGTCATGTCCATGGGTTATGCCCTGACGGAGCGATATCCGATTGATGACAACTGCAAGCCCATTGACAAATACGGCTCTCTGGGGCTGTTCAGAGCCCATGAGCTTCCGGAAATCAAGGCCATTGTTATTGACAAGCCGGGACTGAAGGTTGCCGGCGGCGCTATCGGTATCGGTGAAATTACCTCCATTCCTACTGCGCCAGCCATTGCCGATGCCTATTTCCGTTACGATCACGAGAGACGTTATGAGCTCCCGCTGAAAAATACACCTTATGAAAGGAAGTGGTAACTATGGCAGCAAAGAAAAAATTTCCCTATCATTCTGCATTTGTTGCCTGCAACGGCGGATGTCATGAAGGAAACGGCGATGCCTCCTGTTCCTACGGCTGTATAGCCTGCGGTCTGTGCGTCAACACCTGTCCCTACGGTGCCATTTCCATGAATGAATACGGCGTTGCCGAGGTAGACGAGAAAAAATGTACCGGCTGCGGTCGATGTGCAGAAGCATGTCCCCAGCAGATCATCCATATTCATGAGGATGCCAATTTTATTGCTGTAAAATGTTCCAATCATGACAAGGGTGCTGCTGCCAGAAAGCAGTGTGACGTCAGCTGTATCGGATGCGGCATTTGTGAAAAAACATGTACCGCCTCTGCCATTCATGTAATCGACAACTGCGCAGTGATTGACGAAAAGTATTGTCTGAGCTGCGGAATGTGTGCTGTTAAATGTCCGCGCCATGCCATTTATGATTTAAGAGGAGTGCTGACTCCGGCAAGATAAGGCAGAAAAAAGCAGTGAATCAAAGATCCGCCGCTCCATGGAAGAGAAATCCTCTGTGGAGCGGCAGTTTTTGTCATAGGAAAGTGCGTCCTATGACATAAAAACGCTCCGCGAGGATCGCCATGCGTCGGAAGAGAATTTTGTCGCAGAAGCGACCCGCCGCAGGCGGAGAATCTCGCGAGCGAGCTTCTTTCTTGTCATAGGAAAGTTCAAACGCTCCTGAAGGCCGGGAATTTGAACAAATAGAAATGCGGCAGCCCAGTCACACAAAAATTTTAAGATAAAATTCAAAAAAACAAAAAGCGCTTTTGCATTTGGTATGCTATACTATTGTTATAGAGGCCTTCCCTGCTTATCGGGATTTTTCTGGCCCTGTTAGGCAGACAGATTTGTACAGGTCTTTCGATGTTTCAGGGACTCCTTGTGCTGCTGTCCAATCTGGCAGCGATAATTGTATTGCTGCTTCAGCCCTTTGTCAGAAATTTCTACTTTATAGAGATTCACAATCTGTATCCCGTATTGACTCTTTCCAGCGGTTTTTATCTGTTTTATCTGATACTTTTCATTTACTTAAGGGTTGGAAAACAAAATAAACAGTTACAACGAATGAAGGAATAAAATTATGAAAACTGCAATCTATTTTCTGGATGCCTCCTCTGTTCCGGAAGAGGAGGCGCTTTTACGGGCGGCAGGAGAGCTTTCCCGGATCCGGCAGGAAAAGGCGGCAAAGCTTCGTTTTCCGGAGGACCGGATTTTATCCCTGGGAGCCGGACTGCTTCTGGACAGGGGACTGCAAAAATATGGTCTTCGAGAGAGAGAGGTGGAGCTGGAATACCGTCACAATGGAAAACCCTATTTAAAAAATCACCCGGAGCTTTTTTTTAATCTGTCCCATTCCGGCACCATGGTAATGGCTGCATTTTCGGATCGGGAAATCGGCTGTGATATTGAAAAAATCCGGAAAACAAAAATGGCCCTTGTACACCGGTACTTTGCGAAAGAAGAGCAGCTGTTTCTGGAACAGGAACAGCGGGAAGAGGAAAGGGACCGGCTGTTTTCCCGTTACTGGACTCTGAAAGAAAGCGTATTAAAGGCCACGGGAGAAGGAATGCGCCTTCCTTTAGACAGCTTTGAGCTGCAGCTTGCAGATTTTTCCTCGGAGTCGCCTGTGAAGCTGATATGGCACACGGACGCCGGAGAAAAATTTCCTTCCTTATGCTTCCGGGAATACGAATTTTCCGGATATCAAGCTGCTGTCTGCCGGAAGGGGACGGATGATGGTCTTTCCAATGTTTTTTTCTCTTTTCAAAACCTACAAGATGTGGTAAGATAACCACGTAAGCAATGAGTACAGAGACAGGATCCTGTGTTTTTGTACAGAGTTGCAGAGCAAAGGAGAAGGATTCCATGGATATGAAACGTGTATTTCTGAAATTAAGCGGCGAGGCTCTTGCCGGACCGAAAAAAACCGGATTTGACGAAGATACGGTAAAGGAAGTTGCCAGACAGGTGAAGCTGTCTGTAGATGCAGGCGTACAGGTAGGTATTGTAATTGGCGGCGGAAACTTCTGGCGCGGACGTACCAGCGATGCCATTGAGCGGACGAAGGCCGATCAGATCGGAATGCTGGCTACGATTATGAACTGTATTTATGTGTCTGAGATTTTCCGCAATGCCGGAATGAAGACCCATATTTTCACACCATTTGCCTGCGGCACCATGACGGAGCTGTTCTCTAAGGATCGGGCCAATGCGTGCTTTGAAAACCAGGAAGTGGTATTTTTTGCAGGCGGCACCGGCCATCCGTATTTCTCCACAGACACAGGAATTACCCTGCGGGCAGTTGAGATGGATGCAGACTGCATTCTGCTGGCAAAATCAATTGACGGCGTATATGACAGCGATCCTGCAAAGAATCCGGATGCGAAGAAGTACGATACCATCAGCATTCAGGAAGTGATCGACAAAAAACTGGCTGTCGTGGATCTCACTGCGTCCATTATGTGTCTGGAGCACAAGATGCCTATGGCAGTATTTGATTTAAATGAAAAAGACGGCATTGCCAATGCAATGCAGGGAAAAATAAACGGCACCATTGTGACCGTTGAATAACAGGAGGTTTTTATGCAGGACGAATTAAAGGTTTATGAAGGTAAGATGGAAAAAACACTGGACGTGCTTCTGGACGAGTTTGGTTCCATTCGCGCAGGCCGTGCCAATCCCCATGTGCTGGACAGAATTAAGGTGGATTATTACGGTACTCCTACCCCGATTCAGCAGGTCGGCAATATTAACGTGCCCGAAGCACGGATGATCGTTATTCAGCCCTGGGAGAAATCTCTGTTAAAGTCCATTGAGAAAGCGATTCTGACTTCCGATCTGGGCATCAATCCCACCAACGACGGCAGCGTGATCCGTCTGGTTTTCCCGGAGCTTACAGAGGAGCGCCGTAAGGATCTGGCTAAGGACGTTAAGAAAAAAGGCGAGGCTGCCAAGGTTGCTGTCCGCAATGTACGCCGTGATGCAAATGAATCTCTGAAAAAAATGGAGAAAAACGGTGACATTTCCGAGGATGATTTAAAAGACGGCAATGACAAGATTCAGAAGCTGACCGACAAGATGATCGACAAGATCGACAAGGCAGTGGAAACAAAAACCAAAGAGATTATGACTGTATAATCCCATGTAACTATTCAGGACGGCGGGAGGGCTGGCAAAGCCGGACAAGAAGATGCCCCGTCCTGAACAATTACAATCTGATTTATATATGAGCAGTATGGCGGGGCAGGGAAGGATCCCTGTCCCGCTGCTGTGTCATACATTCATATTTGAGCAGGGAGGAATTTTATGAATCAGAATCTGGATGGCATGGTGATCCCGAAACATGTGGCGCTTATTCTGGACGGCAATGGCCGCTGGGCCAAAAAGCGGGGACTTCCCCGTACCATGGGACACAAGGAGGGCTGCGTTACAGTAGAGAAAACTGTAGAAATTGCTGCCCGCATGGGAATTGAGTATCTGACCGTATACGGTTTTTCTACAGAAAACTGGAAGCGTTCTTCTGACGAGGTGGGCGCGCTGATGCAGCTTTTCCGTTTTTATATGGTACGTCTGTTAAAAATTGCTTCCGCCAATAATGTGCGGGTAAAAATGATTGGTGACCGCACCCGTTTTGATCAGGACATTATTGACGGCATCAACCGGCTGGAACGGGAGACAAAGGACAATACCGGCCTTACTTTTGTAATCGCTGTCAACTACGGCGGACGGGATGAGCTTACCCGCGCTGTCAGAAAGCTGGCGGCTGACTGCTGTGCAGGAAAGTTAGAGCCTTCTGCTGTAACGGAACAGGTGCTGAACTCCTATCTGGACACTGCGGATATTCCGGATCCGGATCTTCTGATACGAACCAGCGGAGAACTGCGGCTGTCCAATTATCTGTTGTGGCAGCTTGCCTATACAGAGCTTTATGTGACAGACTGTCTCTGGCCTGATTTCAATCAGGAAGAGCTGGAAAAAGCCATCATTGCCTATAACCGGCGTGACCGGAGATTCGGCGGAGTCAAATAAACAGTAACAGCAGCAAAAAGAAAAAGGAGGACCGTTGATGTTTACAAAACGGTTGATAAGTGGTATTATTCTGGTCATTCTTGCTATCATAATAGTAGGGCAGGGCGGAATTCTTTTGTACGGCACTATGACAGCCATTTCTCTGATTGGCATGTATGAACTGTACCGTGTCCTGAATATGGAAAAAAGTCCCCTGGCAGTTATCGGCTACCTGACAGCCGCTGCCTATTACGGGCTTGTATGGTTTGAGGGAACCGGTTATGTAACCCTTCTTGCCATCGGAGCGCTGATGGTGATGATGAGCCTTTATGTATTTCAGTTCCCCAAATATAAAACAGAGGAGGTAGCCTGCGCATTTTTCGGAGTCTTCTATGTGGCAGTCATGCTTTCTTATCTTTATCAGGTAAGAGCCATGGCGGACGGAAAGTACCTGGTGTGGCTGATCTTTTTAAGCTCCTGGGGCTGTGATACCAGTGCCTACTGTGTGGGAATGCTTTTTGGAAAACACAAAATGGCGCCTGTACTGAGTCCCAAAAAATCCATCGAGGGCGCCGTAGGCGGAATCGCAGGTTCCGCACTTTTAGGCCTTCTCTTTGCATGGCTTTTCGGCGGGAAGTTCTCTTCTGTATCCAATCCCCAGGCCGCCTGTACCATTGCCTGCGCCATTGCCGCAGCAATCTCCCAGATCGGAGATCTTGCCGCCTCTGCCATTAAACGGAATCATAACATCAAAGACTATGGAAACCTGATTCCCGGTCACGGCGGTATTTTAGACCGGTTCGACAGTATGCTGTTTACTGCGCCGGCGATTTATTTTGCAGTAACATTTCTTGGATAAAAGCTGAGAAGGAGGATACCGATGAAAAAAATAGCAATTCTCGGGTCTACAGGCTCAATCGGCACGCAGACTCTGGAAGTTGTAGAGCATAACGGAGATATTCAGGTAACGGCTCTGGCTGCAGGGAGCAATATTGTCCTTTTAGAGCAGCAGATTCGAAAATTTCATCCGAAGCTGGCCTGTGTCTGGGATGAAAAAAAGGCGGGAGAACTTCGGGATAAGATCCGGGATCTGGATGTACGGGTTGTTTCCGGTATGGACGGACTGTTAGAGGCCGCTACAGAGCCCCAGGCAGAAATTGTCGTCACTGCTGTGGTAGGCATGATAGGAATCCGCCCCACCATTGCAGCCATGGAGGCCGGAAAGGATATTGCTCTTGCCAACAAGGAAACCCTGGTAACTGCAGGTCATCTGATTATGCCCCTTGCGGAAAAAATGCATGTACGGATTCTTCCGGTAGACAGTGAACACAGTGCTATTTTCCAGAGCTTAAACGGGGAAAATAAAAAAGAGATTCACAAAATTCTTCTGACTGCTTCCGGAGGTCCCTTTCGCGGCTGGTCCCGTAAACAGCTGGAAAGCGTTCAGGTGGAAGATGCATTAAAGCATCCCAACTGGGCTATGGGACAGAAGATTACCATTGACTCCTCAACCATGGTCAACAAGGGACTGGAGGTTATGGAGGCCCGCTGGCTGTTCGGTGTGGAAATGGATCAGGTTCAGGTTGTGGTTCAGCCTCAGAGTGTCATTCACTCCATGGTTGAGTTTAAAGACGGTGCTGTAATGGCCCAGTTAGGCACTCCTGACATGAAGCTGCCGATTCAGTATGCTCTTTACTATCCGGAGCGAAGGTATCTGCCGGGCGAGCGTCTTGATTTTGCAAAACTGGGAAAAATCACCTTTGAGGCTCCTGACATGGAGGTCTTCCGCGGTCTTTCCCTGGCTTACCAGGCAGGCCGGAGAGGAGGCTCTCTCCCCACAGTCTACAATGCTGCCAACGAATACGCTATCGGCAGATTTTTAAAGAAAGAAATCCCCTATCTGACCATCATTGATATGATTGAAGGCGCCATGGAGCACCACAAGGTGGTCGAAAATCCTGATGTCAGCCAGATTCTGGCTGCAGAGCAGGAAACTTATGATTATATAGAAAGCAGGTGGTAAATTGCTGAATATTCTGGCAGCAATTCTTTTATTCGGGCTGATTGTGCTGGTTCACGAATTCGGTCATTTTCTGCTGGCAAAGCTAAACGGAATCGGTGTTGTGGAATTTTCCATTGGCATGGGACCGCGGCTGGCCAGCTTTACCCACGGAGAAACCAGGTATTCCCTGAAGGCGCTTCCCTTCGGCGGCTCCTGTATGATGGTAGGAGAGGACAGTGAAGATCCCAATCCCAAGGCATTTAACAACAAATCTGTATTTGCAAGAATTTCCGTAATTGCCGCGGGTCCTGTATTTAATTTTATTCTGGCCTTTTTTGCCGGAATCCTGATTGTATCTCAGGTAGGTCATGACAATCCGGTGCTTATCGGTGTGGAGGACGGTTCTCCTGCCCAGGAGGCAGGTCTGATGCCGGGAGATAAGATTACCCGGATCAACAGCCGGAAAATCAGCGCATACCGGGATATTCAGCTGTACACCCTTTCCCATCCGGGCCAGGAGCTGACGGTTTCTTATGAACGTCCTGCCGGGGGAAGCTGGGAAAACAGGGGGGCGGCAGAAAAACGGACTGCCGTTTTAACTCCTGAGTTTAATGACGAATATCAGGCCTACATGATTGGCGTTCTTTTTGCCGGATATGAAAAAACAGACAGCTTTGCAGAGCTGATCCGCTGCAGCGCCTATGAGGTAAAATACTGTATTGTTTCTACCTTTGACAGCCTGCGCATGCTTTTTACCAAACAGCTTCCTGTAGAAGAAGCCGTAACCGGTCCTGTTGGCATTGTCAGCATGGTTGGTGAAACGGTAGCGCAGGGGCGGGATGCCGGAACGAGAGCTCTGATGGTAATTCTGGCAAACTGGGTTCTTCTTTTGAGTTCCAGTCTGGGAATCATGAATCTGTTTCCCATTCCGGCTTTGGACGGAGGACGTCTTTTCTTCCTTTTTCTTGAGCTGCTTCGCGGGAAACCGATTGATCCGGAAAAGGAGGGAATGGTTCATCTGGCAGGCATGATGGTTTTGATGGCTCTGATGATCTTTGTTCTCTTTCATGATGTACAGAGACTTTTGTAAAAGATAGTAAGGACAGGTGGATAAGAATGAAAACGAAGGTAATTCAAATTGGTGACCGGGTCATTGGCGGCGGAAATCCCATACTGATCCAGTCTATGTGCAACACAAAAACAGAGGATGTGGCTGCAACTGTTTCCCAGATTCTCAAGCTGGAGCAGGCCGGCTGCGATATTATTCGTGTAGCCGTTCCCACAATGGAGGCTGCTGCCGCTCTGAAGGAAATCAAAAAGCAGATCCATATTCCGCTGGTGGCAGACATTCACTTTGATTATCGTCTGGCTATTGCAGCCATGGAAAATGGCGCTGACAAGATCCGCATCAATCCCGGCAACATCGGCAGCAGGGAACGGGTAAAGGCTGTTGTTGATAAGGCCAGGGAGCTTCATATTCCCATTCGGGTCGGTGTAAACAGCGGTTCTCTGGAAAAGGGCCTGATCGAAAAATACGGCGGAGTCACTGCAGAGGGACTGGTAGAGAGCGCTCTGGAAAAAACTGCTATGATTGAGGAGCTGGGTTACGATAATCTGGTAATCAGCATCAAATCCTCTGATGTTATGATGTGCGTCAAAGCCCATGAGCTGATTCACAGCCAGACCTCCTATCCCCTCCATGTGGGAATCACAGAGGCCGGAACCCTGACCTCCGGAAATATCAAATCTGCAGTTGGACTGGGACTGATCCTTCACCAGGGTATCGGTGATACCATCCGGGTATCTCTGACCGGAGATCCGGTGGAGGAAATCAAATCTGCCAAACTGATTTTACGGACCCTGGGACTGCGCAGGGGAGGAATTGAAGTCGTTTCCTGTCCTACCTGCGGCCGTACCCGCATTGATCTGATTGGCCTGGCTAATCAGGTAGAAAATATGGTAACAGAATTTGACCAGCTGAATGTAAAGGTAGCTGTTATGGGCTGCGTGGTCAATGGCCCGGGCGAAGCAAGAGAGGCTGATTTGGGAATTGCCGGAGGCATCGGTGAAGGCCTTCTCATCAAAAAAGGGGAAATTGTGAAAAAGCTGCCGGAGTCAGAACTGCTTCCTGCCCTGCGTGAAGAGCTGAAAGCGCTGGCGGCAGCTCAGGAGAAAGGTGAATGAAGGAATTTTTAGACGTATTTCCCGGATTGCATATGACAGACCAGATGCAGGAGCTTTTATCCCTGGTAGGCGTGGAGCGTGTCTCCATGCCCAGGGACAGAAGCTCTCTTCGTATTTATCTGAACAGTCCGCGGTTAATTCATAAAAAAAACATCTGGGATCTGGAACGGGGAATCCGGGAGCAGCTTTTTCCCGGAAAACAGATCCAGATCCGGATCTTTGAACGGTTCTGCCTGTCTGAGCAGTATACACCGGAAAAGCTTCTGCAGGTTTATCGTGACAGTCTTCTGATGGAATTAAAAAATTACAGTATTATCGAATATTCCATCTTCCGGAAAGCAACATGTACCTTTCCGCGTCCGGATCTGCTGCATATGACCGTAGAAAACACCATGGTCAACCGGGAAAAAGCCGGTGAGCTGAAGCGTGTTCTGGAAAAAGTTTTCCATGAACGGTGCGGTCTTCCTGTGGAGATCGAATACGAATATGTGGAGCCTGTCCGTGCCAAGGGAACACTGGAAAGAGAAATGCAGGCAAAACACCAGGCAGAGGAGATGGCTGCCCGGTATCTGGAACACCACAGCCCCGAAGAGGAACGTCCCCGGGAGACAAAAAGCGGTGCGTCTTCAGCTCCGGAAAACGGAAAAACAAAAGCCGCAGGAAACAGCGGAGAAAACGGCGGCAGTATTACAAAAGGCGAGTCACGCCCGGGTACTCTGCGAAACGGGAAAAAAGAATTTCAGAAGAAAAATGACTGGAGTCATGGAGGTTACCGGAAAAAATCAGAGAATCCCGATGTGCTTTATGGACGCGATTTTGAAGATGACTTTATTGAGCTGGAAAGAATCGAGGGAGAAATCGGAGAAGTTACCATCCGGGGTAAAATCCTTGACAAGGACAGCCGTCTGCTGAGAAGCGGAAAAACCATTATTATTTTCCATATTACAGACTTTACTGACACCATTACCGTCAAGGTATTCGCAAACGAAGACACTCTGGAGGATTTAAACAACGCAATCAAAGAAAAAACCTTTATCCGTCTCCAGGGAATGACCACCATCGACCGGTTTGACGGAGAACTGACCATCGGTTCTATCCGGGGCATAAAAAAATATGATGATTTTACCAGCAAACGGACAGACAACAGCCCTGTCAAGCGGGTAGAGCTTCACTGCCATACGAAAATGAGCGATATGGACGGAGTTTCTGAAGTCAAGGATATTGTTAAAAGAGCCAAATCCTGGGGAATGTCGGCCATTGCCGTTACCGATCATGGCTGTGTCCAGGCCTTCCCGGATGCCAGCCATGCTTTGGACAAGGGGGATTCCTTTAAGGTACTTTACGGCGTGGAGGGGTATCTGGTCGATGATATGAAGGATCTGGTCGAGCATTCCAGAGGGCAGAGCTTTTCCGATTCTTATGTGGTCTTTGATATTGAGACAACCGGATTCAGCCCGGAAAAAAACAAGATTATTGAAATCGGCGCTGTCAAGGTTGTCAACGGACAGATTACAGACAAATTCAGCACCTTTGTAAATCCGGATGTCCCCATTCCCTTTGAAATCGAGCAGCTGACCGGTATCAATGACAACATGGTGCTTTCTTCTCCCGGAATCGAAGTAATCCTTCCGCAGTTTCTGGAGTTCTGTAAGGACTGCGCCCTGGTTGCCCACAACGCCTCCTTTGATGTCAGCTTTATTTCCTGGCAGGCTGCCCTGCAGGGACTGGAATTTGAACCTACTGTTCTGGATACCGTCGCTATCGCAAGACAGCTTCTTCCCAGCCTGAACCGGTTTAAGCTGGATACCGTAGCGAAGGCCTTGAATATTTCTCTGGAAAACCACCACCGTGCGGTAGATGATGCAGGAGCCACTGCTGAAATTTTTGTCAAATTTGTAGAAATGCTCCGGGCCAGAGGAGTGGAAAATCTGGATCAGCTGAATGAAATGAGTGAGCTAAGTCCGGACACAATCAAAAAACTGCCCACCCACCATGTTATTATTCTGGCTAAAAACGAGGTGGGACGGATCAATCTTTACCGCCTGGTATCCTGGTCCCATATTGACTATTTTGCAAAACGCCCCAGAATTCCCAAAAGTCTCCTGAATCAGTACCGGGAGGGGCTGATCATCGGTTCTGCCTGTGAAGCCGGAGAACTTTACCAGGCCCTGCTGCGGGGACTTCCCAGAGCAGAGTTAATGAAGGTGGCCTCCTTTTATGATTTTCTGGAAATTCAGCCCCTGGGCAACAATGCCTTCATGCTGAGGGATGAAAAAAGTACCGTAAAAACCATGGATGATCTGATGGATCTGAACAGGAGAATTGTCCAAATGGGAGAGGAGCTGGGAAAACCGGTGTGCGCAACCTGCGATGTCCATTTTCTCAACCCCGAAGACGAGGTTTACCGCCGGATTCTTATGGCGGGACAGGGATTTTCAGATGCGGATCAGCAGGCGCCTCTCTATCTGCGGACAACAGAGGAAATGCTGAAGGAATTCGAATACCTGGGACCGGACAAGGCAGAAGAGGTAGTGATTACCAATACCCGGATGATTGCTGATATGTGTGAGCGCATTGCTCCGGTACGTCCGGATAAATGTCCTCCGGTTATTGAAAACTCGGATGAAACCCTCCGGAAAATCTGTTATGACAAGGCCCATGAAATGTATGGACAGGAGCTGCCGGAAATTGTAACTGCCCGACTGGAAAAAGAACTTCATTCCATTATTTCCAACGGTTTTGCCGTAATGTATATTATTGCGCAGAAGCTGGTGTGGAAGTCCAATGAGGATGGGTATCTGGTAGGCTCCAGAGGTTCTGTAGGTTCCTCCTTTGTTGCCAATATGGCCGGAATTACAGAAGTAAACTCCCTCAGTCCCCATTACCTGTGTCCCCACTGTCATTACAATGATTTTGATTCCGAGGAGGTAAAAAAATTCTCCGGAATGGCAGGATGTGATATGCCGGATCGGAACTGTCCCAAATGCGGCGCTCCCATGACAAAGCAGGGCTTTGACATTCCCTTTGAGACCTTCCTGGGCTTTAAGGGTGATAAGGAGCCGGATATTGACCTGAACTTTTCCGGGGAATACCAGAGTAAGGCCCACGATTACACAGAGGTTATCTTTGGAAAGGGCCAGACCTTCCGGGCCGGAACAATCGGTACCCTGGCTGATAAAACGGCCTTCGGCTTTGTCAAACGATATTATGAGGAGAGGGGAATTCACAAACGAAACTGTGAAATTGACCGGATTGTCCAGGGCTGTGTCGGTGTCCGGAGAACAACGGGACAGCACCCCGGCGGTATTGTCGTGCTTCCCATTGGAGAGGAAATCTATTCCTTTACCCCGGTTCAGAGGCCGGCCAATGATATGACTACCTCCACCGTAACCACCCATTTTGATTACCATTCCATTGACCATAACCTGCTGAAGCTGGATATTTTAGGACATCAGGATCCCACCATGATTCGAATGCTTCAGGATTTAACCGGTCTGGATCCGGTAAATGATATTCCTCTGGATTCTCCGGAGGTAATGTCTCTGTTCCAGAATACCTCTGCCCTGGGCATTACCCCGGATGATATCGGCGGCTGCAAGCTGGGCGCCCTGGGAATTCCTGAGTTTGGAACCGATTTTGCTATGCAGATGCTTCTCGATGCCAAGCCGAAATATTTCTCCGATCTGGTTCGTATTGCCGGACTGGCCCACGGAACCGATGTGTGGCTGGGCAATGCCAAGGATTTGATTCTCAGCGGCCAGGCAACGATTCAGACAGCCATCTGCTGCCGTGACGACATTATGGTTTATCTGATTCAGATGGGGCTGGAGGAAGGTCTTTCCTTTACTATTATGGAAAGCGTTCGAAAGGGCAAGGGATTAAAGCCGGAGTGGATTGAAGAAATGAAGGCTCACAACGTGCCCCAGTGGTACATTGATTCCTGCCTGAAAATTAAATACATGTTCCCGAAGGCTCATGCAGCGGCTTATGTTATGATGGCCTGGCGTGTGGCATTCTGTAAGGTATTTTATCCTCTGGCTTATTATGCCGCTTTTTTCAGCATCCGTGCAAACGGCTTTTCCTATGAGCTGATGTGCCAGGGACGTGAAAAACTGGAGTATCATCTGGCAGATTTCAAAAAGCGGTCTGATTCTTTATCCAAGGCAGAGCAGGATACCCTTCGTGATATGAGAATTGTTCAGGAAATGTATGCCCGGGGCTATGATTTTATGCCGATTGATATTTACCGTGCCCAGGCAGACCGGTTTCAGATTATTGACGGCAAGCTCATGCCTTCTTTAAGCAGTATTGCCGGACTTGGTCTTTCTGCTGCAGAGGGTGTTGTTTACGCAGCCATGGACGGCCCCTTCCTTTCAAAGGAGGATTTCAGAAACCGCTCCAAGGTCAGCAAAACCATCTGTGATTTAATGTCTGATATGGGAATTCTCGGAGATCTGCCGGAAAGCAATCAGCTTTCTCTGTTTGATTTCTAGCTTCGCCCATTCAGATGCAGAAAAATATTACGGGAGACAGCTTCCTGTATCAGAAAAAAAGAAGAAGAGGGGTTGACAATCCTTCTTCTCTTTTTTATAATAAATATACCCCATGGGGGTATATGTTTTCAGGTGCCTGCAGTCCCTGAAAACAGAAACATATCAGATAAAACCAGGAAAGGTGGACTTGCAATGGAAGAACAGTGCTTTTGCCACAAAACAAAAGAACGATCGGAAAAAGAATATAAAGACCTGATCAACCGCTTGAACCGGATCGAAGGACAGATTCGCGGAATCAGGGGAATGGTAGAAAAAAACTGCTATTGTCCTGATATTCTCATACAGGTTGCCGCTGCAAATGCAGCTCTGAACAGCTTTAACAAGGTTCTTCTGGGCAACCATATCCGTACCTGCGTAGCCCGGGATATCCGGGAGGGGAAGGATGAAACCATTGACGAGCTGGTGGGTGTTCTGCAGAAGCTGATGAAATAAAGGCACCCGCTTCCGACATCCATTTTTCCAGTAAAGGAGGGAATTTTCTATATGGATCAATATCGAGTAACCGGAATGAGCTGCGCCGCCTGCAGCACACGGGTAGAAAAAGCAGTATCCAGGGTTCCGGGCGTTACTTCCTGCTCTGTCAGCCTGCTGACAAACTCTATGGGCGTAGAAGGCGATGTCTCCCCGGAGGCTGTAATTGCCGCTGTAGAAGAAGCCGGATACGGCGCTTCCCGGAAGGGACAGGAAAAAAAGGAATCCTCTTTCCATACCCCGGGAGGGTACGCAGCATCCGAGGCTGAGGAAATGCTGAAGGATCATGAAACGCCGATTCTGAAAAAGCGCCTCTTTTCCTCTCTTGGATTTTTAATTGTGCTGATGTATTTTTCTATGGGCGCTATGATGTGGGGATGGCCGGTTCCTTCCTTCTTTCAGGACAATCATGTCGCTATGGGCCTGCTGCAGCTGATCCTGACAGCGATTGTTATGGTTATTAACCAGAAATTTTTCATCAGCGGTTTTAAAAGCCTCTGGCACAAAGCCCCGAATATGGATACTCTGGTAGCATTGGGATCTACGGCTGCCTTCGTCTACAGCACATACGCCCTGTTTGCCATGACAGATGCGCAGATGCGGGGAGATATGGCCGGAGTAATGTCCTATATGCATGAGTTTTATTTTGAATCAGCAGCTATGATTCTTACCTTGATCACAGTCGGGAAAATGCTGGAAGCACGCTCAAAGGGCCGCACGACAGACGCATTAAAAAGCCTGATGAAGCTGGCACCGAAAACTGCTGCAGTGATCCGGAACGGAGAAGAGGTTCAGGTTTCCATTGACCAGGTTGTTCAGGGGGATATTTTTGTGGTTCGTCCCGGAGAAAATATTCCTGTAGACGGAATCGTTCTGGAAGGAAACAGCGCAGTGAATGAATCTGCTCTGACAGGAGAAAGTATTCCTGTAGACAAGGCCGCCGGAGATAAGGTTTCTGCAGCCACACTGAATCAGTCCGGATTTATTCGCTGTCAGGCAACCCGGGTAGGAGAGGATACCACTCTTTCTCAGATCATTCAGATGGTCAGCGATGCGGCTGCAACAAAGGCCCCCATTGCCAAGGTGGCTGACCGGGTATCCGGTATCTTTGTTCCTGCTGTTATCGGAATTTCCATTGTCACTATGATCGTATGGCTGCTGGCCGGAGAAAGCATCGGCTTTGCCCTGGCAAGGGGAATATCCGTACTGGTAATCAGCTGTCCCTGCGCCCTGGGTCTGGCAACCCCTGTCGCTATTATGGTAGGAAACGGAATGGGGGCTAAAAACGGAATCATGTTTAAAACCGCCGTGTCTCTGGAGGAGGCAGGAAAGGTGCAGATTGTTGCCCTGGATAAAACAGGAACCATTACAAACGGCGAGCCAAAGGTAACGGATATTCTTCCGGCCGGCAAAACCAGTGAAGAAGAGCTGCTTCGTCTTGCTATTGCTCTGGAAGCAAAGAGCGAGCATCCCCTGGCAAGAGCCATTATGGAAAAAGCAAAGGAAAACAATCAGCTTCCTCAGGAGGTTTCTGATTTTCAGGCTCTTCCCGGAAACGGACTGACAGCCCGCCTGGACGGCTCCCTGCTGTATGGAGGAAACTACAGCTTTATCTCCGGGAAAGCGACTGTTCCTGATTCTGTGCGCCGCCAGTCAGAGGCATTGGCCGAAAACGGAAAAACTCCTTTATTTTTTGCCAAAGATCAGTCTCTTCTGGGCATCATTGCCGTGGCAGATGTAATCAAAGAAGACAGCCCGCAGGCTGTCCGTGAACTGCAGAACATGGGAATTCGAGTCGTCATGCTGACCGGTGACAACCAGAGAACTGCAAATGCCATAGGCGCCCAGGCCGGAGTTGACGAGGTCATCGCCGGAGTTCTTCCCGACGGAAAAGAAAGTGTCATCCGCGCCTTAAAGGAGCAGGGCAAGGTTGCCATGGTGGGAGATGGAATCAATGATGCACCGGCCCTTACCAGAGCAGATATCGGAATTGCAATCGGGGCAGGTACCGATATTGCAATTGATGCAGCAGATGTGGTTTTGATGAAAAGCCGGTTAAAGGATGTTCCGGCGGCGATCCGTTTGAGCCGGGCAACCCTTCGGAATATTCATGAAAACCTGTTTTGGGCCTTTTTCTACAATGTTGTCGGGATTCCCCTGGCCGCCGGAGTCTGGTATCCCATATTCGGCTGGAAACTGAATCCCATGTTTGGAGCTGCCGCAATGAGTCTTTCCAGCTTTTGCGTGGTAACCAATGCGCTGCGGCTGAACCTGTTTCAGATGTACAATGCTTCAAAAGATAAAAAATGCAAAGCAGCAGTACAGATTCAAGAAATCAATATCATCAAGGAGGATGAAGCTATGACAAAAACTATGAAAATTGAAGGTATGATGTGCGGTCATTGTGAAGCCCGTGTGAAAAAAACCCTGGAGGCATTAGAAGGCGTCAGCGAGGCAGTTGTAAGCCATGAGGCAGGAACAGCAGTTGTTACTCTGTCTGCAGAGGTTGCTGACGAGGTGCTTAAAAAGGCCGTAGAAGATCAGGATTATAAGGTTCTGGGAATCGAATAAGGCATCAATTCTCTGATTGAAAAAATTTTTAAAATTTTTTATTTTTTTCTTGACAATTAGCGCAATTCATATTATACTATCAAAGGTATCGAGGCGTGGCTCAGTTTGGTAGAGCGCTGCGTTCGGGACGCAGAGGTCGCAAGTTCGAATCTTGTCGCCTCGACTAACCTTCGATAGTTTGCTTCAAGGCCTCATGGTCAAGCGGTCAAGACGACGCCCTCTCACGGCGTAAACCCGGGTTCGATTCCCGGTGAGGTCATAAAATGCTTTGGATGAATGTCCAAAGCATTTTTATCGCTTCCGTAGCGCAGTTGGTAGCGCAACGCATTCGTAATGCGTGGGTCGCCGGTTCGAGTCCGGCCGGGAGCTTTTCCCAAAACCCTTGCAGAATAAGGGTTTTCTTATTTCTAAGCATAATTTCAGCCGTCCGGAAAGGGCGGTTTTTTTAGTTTTTTTCGGTCAAGCTCCTGTTTCCACAGTGCGATATTTTTTAATAGAATCGTAAGTAGGGGTTAAAGAACATATTCAGGAAAAATGATAAGATAAAATCAGAAAAGATTGGGAGCAATTATCAAAAGAGCTTAATTGGAGGAAAACAAGATGGCAAAATTAGAACGTGAATTAAATTATGATTTCGATGAACTGCTTCATCGTATTGAACAAGGAATTATGAATGGAAGTTCAACAGCCTCTCTTGAAGATGCCAGCGATTTTATGGATTCTGATGCAAGGTGCAGTGTGCGTGTTTTTGAAAGATACAGTGCAATGGGAGGGAATCGTGTCAGCCTCAATATTACATTGTTCCAGAACGGTAATGGTCCGGTAAAACTCTCCGCAATTACATCCGGCGGAAGTCAGGCGATGTTATTCAAAATCAATACCTTTGGAGAATCAGCATTTCTGGATCGTCTGAAAGAAATTTTAGATTAAGAATAAGGAGGATTCTATGATTCTGTTTTATTTACTTGAAAAAAGGCTACCGCAATCCCACTGGCTTTAGACGGTGGGTTAAGGTAGCT
>ERZ791881.392-NODE-392-length-42988-cov-7.545501_pt1 | contig 42988 bp, 46 predicted proteins | sample MGYA00510161_ERZ791881 | MGnify/ENA primary metagenome ERZ791881 (study PRJEB30046, sample SAMN00792073) | human gut metagenome | study: EMG produced TPA metagenomics assembly of the A metagenome-wide association study of gut microbiota in type 2...
GTTGATGAAAGCTTAGGTGAAGTTAAATGTGTGAAGCTGAAAAGAGATGGCTTGAAGTAAAGTCAAAGGAATGGGAAGCTGAAGGGATAAGAAAAGGAATCGAACAAGGAATTGAACAAGGAATCGAACGAGGTATCGAACAAGGTATTGAACAGGGTGTAGAACTAGGACAGGTTCTTTTGTACAAGACGATGTTAAGGAATGGAATGAGTGTCAATGAGATTTCTAAGGTTTGTTCGATATCTGTTGAAAATCTAAAACGAGTATTAAGTAATTGATAGGAGGAGATGAAAAATCTCTTCTTTTCTTTTATACAGGGGAAAGGCCTTGAAATGCGGCTTGTTGGCTTTTTGAAATTGTAGAAGTAGATGAAAAGTACATGGATGTGTCTACGCTTTTATAGTTGACAAAGTGAACAAATAAATATAAAGTATACAAAGTTAACTAAACGGAGGTGCTTTATGAATGCGTTCAAGAAAATATATTGTCGAATTTTTCAGAATTGTTTTAAACTCGTGATACCGGTTTTGCCCTATCGAACTCCAGAAATATTAAAGAGTACATCTTTAATTTCTCATGTTTGTAAGGATAATCATATTTCTAAAGTCATGGTTATCACAGATTTTACTGTACATCAATTAGGAATACTAAATCGTATGTGTGAACACTTAGATCATCATTCTATTGAATATGTGATATATGATAAAACGGTCGCAAATCCAACAAGTGATAATGTAGAAGATGCCAGAAACTTATATTTATCTTCGAATTGTCAGGCTTTGATTGGTTTTGGTGGAGGATCTAGCATGGATTGTGCTAAGGCCGTTGGTGCTAGACTTGCTCGTTGTAAAAAACCACTATCAAAGATGGAAGGAATTTTAAAGATTTGGAAGAAATTACCATTACTTATTTGTGTACCTACCACTGCTGGAACAGGAAGTGAAACAACTCTTGCAGCTGTCATTGTAGATTCAAAAACACGCCATAAGTATGCGATCAATGATTTTTATTTGATTCCTGATTATGCCGTTTTAGATCCTAAGCCTACATTATCTCTGCCTCCATTTATTACGGCATGCACAGGGATGGATGCATTAACCCATGCGATTGAGGCTTATATTGGTAATTCGACCACAAAGAAGACGCGTGAATATGCGTTAAAGGCTACAAAACTAATTTTTGAGAATATATATAAGGTGTATGAAGATGGAAATGATTTAGAAGCTAGAAGCAATATGCTCGATGCTGCCTACTATGCAGGACATGCCTTTACAGTATCCTATGTAGGATATGTGCATGCGATTGCTCATTCATTAGGTGGTAAATATAATATTGCGCATGGACTAGCTAATGCGACATTACTTGATGTTGTGTTGAAACAATATGGATATAGTGTGTATAAGAAACTTTATGAAATGGCTTTGTATTGTGGCATCTGTAATGCGAAGGATTCTTATAAGGTTGGTGCTGAGCGTTTTATAGAACAAATCACTTTAATGAAAAAGTATTTTGGTATCTCATCTACATTTAGTGAATTAAAGAAATCGGATATACACGAATTAGCTCTTTATGCAGATCATGAAGCCAATCCATTATATCCAGTTCCAGTTTTGTGGGATGTAAAAGAGTTAGAAAAAGTGTATGATTTAGTAGTGGAGGATTAAGTATGGATCCAATCGTTTTAAAACAAAGAGAATTTTATAATCAACATAAAACACTGGATATTCATTTTAGAATAAACGCCTTAAAAACTTTAAAAAAGGCAATTTTAGCTTATGAAGACAGAATTAATGAAGCTATTAAAATAGATGTGGGAAAATCAAATTTTGAGTCTTATATGTGTGAAGTTGGGTTAGCTTTAAGCGAATTAACTTACATGGAAAAACATGTTCATAAATTTTCAAAAGAAAAAACAGTTTATACGCCATTATCTCAATTTTTATCACGTAGCTTTGAAAAGCCAAGTCCTTATGGTGTGGTGTTAGTCATTAGTCCTTGGAATTATCCTTTTTTACTTTCTATTGACCCATTGATTGATGCACTTGCAGCTGGAAATACGGTAGTATTAAAACCTAGTGAATTTAGTCCATACACATCACAAGTGATCAAAGACATGATTGAAGAATATTTTGATTCTGAATATGTAGCTTGTGTACTTGGAGATAGTGAAGTGAGTTCTAAATTACTAGATTCAAAGTTTGACTACATTTTCTATACAGGATCAAAACGTGTAGGAAAAATTGTGATGAATAAAGCTAGCCAACATTTAACACCAGTCACTCTAGAATTGGGAGGAAAAAGCCCTTGTATCGTTGATAGGGATGTTGATGTTAAATTAGCGGCACGACGAATCGTTTTTGGAAAGTATTTGAATTGCGGACAAACTTGCGTGGCACCAGACTACATGTTAGTACATGAATCGATAAAGGATAGATTTATCGAATGTGTAATATCCGAAATTAAGCGTCAATATGCGAGCTTAGATGATTATGGTCATATTATTAATGAAAAGCACTATAAGAGGATTTTAGAGTTGATTGATATGGATAAGGTTGTTTATGGTGGAAAACATCATAATCTACAAATTGAACCAACGGTAGTGGATCGTGTGGATTTTTCAGATCCAATTATGCAGGAAGAAATATTTGGCCCCGTTATGCCAATATTGACATATTCAAATTTAGATGTAGTTATAGATAAAATCAATTCCATGCCTTCTCCTTTAGCTTTATATATTTTCACAAATAATAAACAAGTATCAAAGAAAGTAACGAGTGAAGTTTCATTTGGTGGAGGTTGCATCAATGATGTGGTGATTCATTTAGCTACAAGCAATATGGGCTTTGGTGGTGTTGGCGAAAGTGGTATGGGTTCATACCACGGAAAGCGTGGTTTTGATACGTTTAGTCATACAAAGAGTATTGTGGATAAAAAAAGAATCATTGATTTACCTATGCGTTATCATCCTTATACAAAATTGAATGAGAAATTGATTCGCTTTTTCTTAAGATAATCTTTATAATGAATGTATGGAAAAAAAAGAAAAATTTGAGTATGACATCGATTTAGGTGCCATCATGGACTATGTAGAAAACCGTTTTATGTTAGTAATAAAAGATGAGGATTGGACACAGGAGGAAATTGAAATGTTGAATAGTGGTATTGATCTTCATTTTTGTTACACAAATGATATTGCGATATTTGTGCTTGAGGGTGGAGATATTGACAATAGTGACTTCTATTTCAATGTTCAAGAATGTGATTGGAAAAATCATTTGTTTGCGAGTGACTGCTTAGATGTCGATATTATTTTACTAAATAAGGCAAATGAGATTTGTTTTAAAAAGTCAAAAACTTTGACAAAAGAACAAAGTCAAATTATTAAGGATTGTCTAAAACAACAAAATGAGGTATCCTTTATGCCAAGTGAATATGATGTGAATGTGCAAGGAATCCAGAGTGCATATGAACCATATGAGCTAGTGCGTTTTGAAAAATGTGCAATAAAACTATAAGGAGAATGATGATGAAGGCTGTTATTAGTGTAATTGGAAAAGACAAAGTAGGAATTTTGGCTATGATTGCTAATGAATGTGCAAACTACAATTTAAATGTATTGGATGTAACACAAACAATTGTAGATTCAATGTTTACCATGACTATGATTGTGGCAATTGATGAAATGAGTATTCCATTAAATGAATTTGCAGAAAGAATGGAGAACTTAGGAAAAGAAAAGAACTTAGTAATTCGTTGTATGCATCAGGATATTTTCAATTCTATGCACAAAATTTAATGAGGTGTTCCTATGCAGACAAATGAAATTTTAGAAACAATAAAGATGATTGACGAAGAATATTTGGATATTCGTACAATCACAATGGGTATTAGTTTATTGGATTGTATGGATCCAGACATTCATGTTTCATGTCAAAAGGTTGAAGAAAAGATTTGCCGCTTAGCTAAAGACTTAGTAAAAGTAGGAAATGATTTCAGTAAGACTTATGGTATTCCAGTTGTTAATAAGAGAATTAGTGTAACACCAATTGCGATGTTAGTGGCTTGTTCTGGTGGAAATCCAGTTGAATATGCATTAACTTTAGAGCGTTGTGCCCAAAAATTAGGTGTAGATTTTATTGGTGGATATTCTGCATTAGTGCAAAAAGGATATGCGGCAGGAGACAATGCGTTGATTGAATCCATTCCTGAAGCATTAGCGAAAACACAACATGTTTGTGCAAGTGTTAATGTAGGTAGTACAAAAGCTGGAATCAATATGGATGCCGTTGCACAAATGGGTCGTATTGTGAAGTGTTGCGCGGAATATACAAAGGATGATAATTGCTTGGGTGCTGCAAAATTAGTTGTATTCTGTAATGCACCTGAAGATAATCCATTTATGGCAGGAGCTTTCCATGGAGTAGGAGAAGCGGATTGTGTAATCAATGTTGGTGTATCCGGACCTGGTGTTGTGCGTGCTGTATTAAGTAAAGCCGATAAATCATTGCGTATGGATCAGATTGCAGATTTAATCAAACGTACAGCTTTTAAGATTACTCGTATGGGACAATTAGTTGGAACTGTTGCGAGTGAAAAATTGGGTGTTCCATTTGGAATTGTGGACTTGTCTTTGGCACCAACACCAGCAATTGGTGATAGTGTTGCCTACATTTTAGAAGAAATGGGATTGGAAACATGTGGCGCTTATGGAACAACTGCATGTCTTGCGATGTTGAATGATGCTGTTAAAAAAGGGGGCGTTATGGCAACAAGTAATGTTGGTGGATTATCTGGTGCTTTTATTCCTGTAAGTGAAGATGCAGGAATGATCAATGCGGCAAGAACAGGTGCATTAAAATTAGAAAAATTAGAAGCAATGACTGCTGTATGTAGTGTTGGATTGGATATGATCGTAATTCCAGGAGAAACAAGTGCAAGTGTTATTTCAGGAATTATTGCGGATGAAGCAGCAATCGGTATGGTTAACACAAAAACGACAGCCGTACGTGTGATTCCAGCTATTGGAAAAGATGTTGGGGATGAATTAGATTTTGGTGGTTTATTAGGTGCAGGTCCTGTTATGCCAATTTCTCAAATTTCAAATGACGTTATGATCAATCGTGGCGGAAGAATTCCAGCTCCTTTACAAGCGTTAAAGAACTAATCATTTAGGAAGCTTTTGCTTCCTTTTTTTATATTGCTTTTTCTTTGGTTAGATTATAGAATATATATGTTTAAAAAAAGCTTTAATTAAAATGATAATTTAATATTCAGTTATATTATAGAGAGGAAAATAGAATGACAATTGAAGAATGTTATATAAAAATGGGTGCTAATTATCAAGATGTTATTAAACGTTTACCAAGTGTTAGTATGATTGAGAAATTTGCACTAAAATTTAGAGAAGATACGAGTTTTCAAGAACTTGAAAAAGCTTTAAATGATAAACAAGTGGAAATAGCTTTTCGTGCAGCTCATACATTGAAAGGGGTATGCATGAATTTAGGCTTTGATCATTTGTATAAACCAAGTTTTGAAATCACAGAAAGTTTACGTGCAGGAAACTTGGAATTGGCTTTACAACAATTTGATGCAGTGAAAGAGCAATATACGAAAACAATTGATGCTTTAAATGAATTTGCAGCATAGATCTCGAAAGAGGTCTTTTTTCTTGTTGAATGAGCACCTCGATATTCACGCTTTAAAAATTTAAAGGCACATTCTATTACCGAAAAATGATTTTTTTTCAAAAAATGGGAATAGGAAATGCGTTATGCAATTTATTGTTAGAAAGAAATATTTAGATGAGTAGATGGTTACAAGAAGAACGATAATTTATTATTTGTAAATAAATGTAAAATAATTTCATTTTTATCTTGCAAGTTTTCAGAAAATGAATATAATAATTTACATAAACAAAGAAGAGAAGAAGTACAAAAGTAATTTCTCTAAAGAGAGATAACGGAAGGTGTAAGTTATTGTGAAATCTTTTGGAACGTGTCTTGGAGTTATTTGGTCGAAGATTTGAGGCTAAATCGTGAATTCGCGTTAAGAATGAGGTGTCATCTGTATAGGCAGATGGAATTTTGGTGGTACCGCGTTTATTACGTCCAATATATATTTGGGCGTTTTTTTATTGGAAAGGGTGTGTGTGAATGGAAAGTGATCGACGATATGAAATAATTTTTGATTTACACACGAAGAAAGGTAGGAATAAAACATGAAAAAAATTATTAAATTAGGTATGGCGGCATTAACCGCATTAACAATGGCAGGATGTTCAAGTGAATCAGAGGATGTAAAAACAATTACTGTGGGGATTTCTCCAGATTATGCTCCTTATGAATCTGAAAATAAAAAGGGAGATATCGTAGGATTTGATCCAGATATGATGAAGTGTTTTGAAGAATATTTAAGTGACGAAGAAGGTGTTACTTACAAGTTAGAAATGAAGAAGATGGATTTTGATAATATCATTACTCAGCTTCAAGGAGACCAAATTGATGTAGGTATTTCTGGATTTACATATGATTCAAAACGTAAAGTAGAATGGTCAGATCCATATTTAGGATCAAGTCAAGTTGCGGTAGTTCCTAATGATTCAGAAATTGCATCGGTTTCAGATTTAGAAGGTAAATCTTTAGTTGCTCAAACAGGAGCTACTGGTGAGACGGCTGCAAAAGAAGTTAAGGATGCTAAAGTGACTGGATTAAAGAATGTGCAAGACATTATGAATGCATTAAGTGCAAATCAATATGATGCAGCAATCGTTGACTTGGGTGTAGCTAAAAACTATGTGAAGAGTGGCGAATTTAAAATGTTAGATGAATCTTTAATGGATGAACAAAACTATATTATTGCGAAAAAAGGAAATACAGATGTGATTGACAAGATGAATACATGTATTAAAAAATTCTTGGCTAGCGATGATTATGTTAAGTTGTGCAAAAAATATGGTTTATCTCCATTAGAAACAAAGTAAAGGAAAAGTGAGGAAAGTGTATGTTTGTTGCGATTGATCAGGTATTTACATTAGAGAATATACTCTATTTGGCAAAGGGTGCGCTGTTGTCGGTTGCGATTGCAGCGCTTTCCCTTTTAATTGGTTTAGTGCTTGGCATTTTAGGAGCAAGTGGAAGAAGAAGCAAACATAAGGTGCCTAGAGCTATAGCGTTTGTGTATGTCACAATCATTCGTGGAACCCCATTGCTTCTACAGATTTTGATTATTTTCTCTGTTATTCCATCGATTTATACGGCATTTACAGGCAATGTATTAAGAATCAATCCCATCGTAATTGGTATGATAGCTTTAAGTATTAATTCCGGTGCTTATCAAACTGAACTTTTGCGTTCAGGCATTAATGGAGTAGATAAAGGTCAATGGGAAGCTTGTGAAACATTAGGATTATCGAATTGGAAAACAATGAAGTTAGTAATTTTACCCCAAGCTTTCAAACGTGTTGTACCACCATTGATCAGTGAATTTATTACTTTGATTAAAGATAGTTCTTTGATTAGTTGTATTGGAGCGGTTGAACTATTAAAAGGAGCTCAAGTTATTGGGGCTGAATATTATGATGTAATGTCGCCATATATGCTTGCGGCAATATTCTATTTGATTATGACATGTATTGTCTCTTGTATTGGAAATAAAGTGGAAAAGAGGTTGGCTGTAAGTGATTAGAGTAGAGAATGTTTCAAAACAATTTAATAAAACACGTGCCCTAAAAAATGTAAGCTTAGAAGTCAATAAGGGGGATATTATCTCGTTGATTGGTCCTAGTGGATCGGGTAAAAGTACATTATTACGTTGTATTCATGGTTTGGAGCATGTGGATTCAGGAAAGATTTATATGGATGATGAATGGATGAGTCCGGATGATGAAAAGAAATTTCGTGCACAAAGAAATCGTATGGGATTTGTGTTTCAACACTTCAATTTATTTCCGAATATGTCGGTTTTACAAAATTGTAAGTTAGCACAAGTTGAGGTGTTGAATAAAACGGATGAAGAAGCTGAAAAAACAGCTTTAGAGTATTTAGATAAAGTTGGATTATTAGAAAAGAAAGATGCGTATCCAAATAATTTATCTGGTGGGCAAAAACAGCGTGTTGCGATTGCAAGAGCACTATGTATGAATCCAGATATTATGTTGTTTGATGAACCAACAAGTGCTTTGGATCCTGAAATGATCAAGGAAGTACTTGAAGTAATGAAAGATCTTGGTAAGCAAGGTATGACGATGGTTGTTGTTACACATGAAATGGGTTTTGCCAGAAAGGTAGGGACTCGAGTTGTTTTCTTGGATCAAGGAGAAATTATAGAAGAAAACACAAGCGAAGAGTTTTTTGCGAATCCTCAGTCGGATCGTGCAAAAGATTTTTTGAGCAAGGTATTCTACGAATGAGATTGCCGGATTTTAAAGTCGAACAATGGATGAATGATTATGAAAATGATGCCATCTATAATATGACGGATACGTGTGTAAAAGCGTTAACTTTAAAGGAACTATTAGATTGTGAGGATTTTGATTTTAATGAATTGACTTTGGATTATGGTCAAATCACAGGGGATGTTGAATTAAAAAAAGAAATCTTATCTTTATATGCGAGTGGAACGATTGATAATATCACAACAGCACAAGGTTGCTTGCAGGCCAATGAATTAGTGATGAATACTTTATTGGAAAAAGGGGATGAAGTGATTTGTGTTGTTCCTGGGTACCAGCAATTTGTGGATGTTCCAAAATCAATTGGATGCATGGTGCGTTTAATTGAGTTTGATGAATATGATTGGCAGGTTGGTGTAAAAAAGTTTAGAGATGTTTTTAATTCATCAACGAAAATGATTATTTTAAATAATCCATCGAATCCAACGGGGACAGAATATTCTAACGATTTTCTAAATGCATTGATTGAAGTATGCAAACCATATGGTACTTATATTCTTTGTGATGAGGTATATCGTGGTTTAAATCAGGAAGTCTCAATAAGTGATATATATGAAAATGGAATTTCGACATCGAGCTTAAGTAAAGTGTTTTCGCTTGCTGGATTACGTCTTGGCTGGATCAAAGCCAATGAGTATGTGATTCATCAAATTAATGTGAGAAGAGATTATTCTATGATTTCTACAGGTCCTTTAGTGGACAAATTGGGATGGATTGCCCTTAAGCATAAGGATGAATTGATTTTAAGGGCTAAGAATATTATTTCAACAAATAAAAATATCGTTCATGAATGGCTTAAAGAGAATCCTCGTTTTGAATGCGTATTGCCGGATGGTGGTACAGTGTGTTTTTTGAAGTATTATTTTGATTTAAAAAGTGAGACATTTGCGAAATTATTATTGGCAGAAAAAGGCGTTTTCTTTGTACCGGGATCTTGTTTTGATAAAGAATATTATTTCCGTTTAGGCTTAGCGCAAGATAGTAAGTTGTTTAAGGCTGGCTTGAATGAACTTTCGAACTTTGTGGATGAACATTTGATTTCATGATAAAATAATTTGCGTAAGGGGGAATACTTATGCGAATTCAATATTTGTTGTGTATAAGCCTATTACTTTGTGGGTGCACAAAAGTGAGTGATCTTACGCATCAAAAAAGTAAGTCAACAGAAAAGGCGCCTGTAACAGTAAAAAAGACAAATAAAGTAAAGGTGATTGATTGTAAAAATGATTCTTCACAGCAGGTTACTTTTGAAGCAAAAGGGGATAAAATTCAAAAGATGACACAAAAATTTACAATGAGTTTTTCGGATTTGGGGATTACAGAAGATATGAATTCTGAACAGATTCAATCTAAAATCAACTCTTCATTGGATGATAAATACAATTCGATTGAAGGGGTACATGTTTCGACGCAATTAAAGGACAAACAGGTTGAAGTGACGTTGGAAATGGATTTTAAAACGGCAAATATAGATATGTTGATTGAAAATAATTTGTTGGATAAAGGGGAAGCCCAATCGGATTATGTAAGTTTAAAGAAAACGCAAAATGCTTTTAAAAAAGAAGGGTTTGCGTGTATAACAAAATAGCGGAATTTCCGCTATTTTCTAGTTTGAAAGGATGCGTAAAAAGATGCGTTATTATATTGCGGACACACATTTTTTTCATCGTTCATTAAATGAAAAAATGGATCAAAGAGGTTTTGATGATATTGATCAAATGAATGAATATATGATTGATCAGTGGAATAGTAAAGTGCGTAAAAATGATGAGGTTGTTGTGCTTGGCGATTTTTCATGGGGAAATGCAAAGGAAACAACAGAAATTTTGGATGAATTAAAGGGTAAAATTTATTTGATTCGCGGAAATCATGATCGTTTTCTAGATGACAAAAATTTTGATACTTCAAGATTTGTTTGGATCAAAGATTATGCGGAATTAAATGAGAATAAACGAAAAGTCGTATTATCTCATTATCCAATTGCTTGTTACGATGGGCAATATAGAAGGGATGAGTTTGGGAATCCTAAAACTTTTATGTTGCATGGACATATTCATGCGACGCAAGATCAGCAGTTTTTGGATGCTTATCAAGATTATGTACAGCAACAAAAACATCCAAGAATTTCAGATGGCCAATTAGAAAATGTGCCTTGCCAACTTATTAATTGTTTTTGTATGTATAGCGATTATGTGCCAATGACATTAGATGAGTGGATAGAAATTGACAAGCAAAGAAGAAATATCCTATAATTGTTATAACAAATATATAAGGAGATCATGTTATGCATAAATTGGATACAACGCCTGGTCATCTTCCTTACTATAAACAAATTAAGGAATTCTACAAAAAAGATATTCAAGAAGGAGTATTGGCTGTAGGAGATCGCGTTGATAGTGAAATGGAAATTCAAGAGATGTACGATGTTTCAAGAATTACAGCAAGACAAGCTATTCTTGAATTAGAACAGGAAGGTATGGTAAAGCGTGGCCGTGGCAAGGGTACGTTTGTGACATACAGACCTAAAATCAAAGAAGAATTGTCGCATATTCGTAGTTTTACAGATGAAATGACAGCTTTAGGAAGAAAACCTGGAACGAAGTCTTTTCATATCACAAAAGAAATCCCGGATCAAGCCACAAGAGAATTGTTTGGCTTGGATGAAGAAGTTATGTATTGTGTTCGAAGAGTTCGTACGGCGGATGATGTTTTATTGGTATATTTTGTGTCTTATTTTCCTTTAAGTTTAAATATACCTATGAATATGGAAGAACATACACAGTCTATTTATGAAGTGATTGGCGCACCGACAAGAATAGATGAAGAGTTTTCGGCAATTAATCCGAGTGAAGAAATATGCTTGGCATTAAAAATACGTAAAGATCAGCCGGTTTTAGCTCGTAAACGTGTTTCTTATGATAAAAAGAAAAAAAAGATGGAGTATACAATGTGTTACTATCGTGGTGATTTGTATAGTTACACAATTTCAACGTCGCAAAAATTATGATTTTAACGATCGACATTGGTGGTACCAATATTAAATATGGATTATGCGATGAATTAGGGAATATTCAACAAAAAGGGGAGTATCCTACTTTGGATACGGCTGATAAAATTGTGCAATCCATTTGTGATTTACCATTTGAATATACTGGAATTGCGATTAGTATGCCTGGAATTGTGAATGAAGATCATTCATGTGCGTTTATTACAGGGAAACTTGCTTTTCTGTCAAACTACCCTTTAAAAAAGCAATTGGAAGAAATCAAAGGTTGTAAAGTGACAATTGAAAATGATGGACGTTGTGCGACGTGGGCTGAACTTGGATTTGGAAATTTGATAAATTCAAAAAATGCACTTGTTGTGGTTCTAGGTACATATATTGGAATGGGGATTGTCATTGATCATAAGGTATATGAAGGTTCACATTTATTGGCAGGTGAATATTCGGATGCGCATATGGATACGGAAAAGACTTTTAAGAATACGATGGCGGCCTACTTTGGAAAAGATGGTCTTGAAAGAGCAACGGGTTTAACGGGCAAAGAACTTTTTGATCATTTAGATGATGAAAAAGTGTATGAAGGATTGAATCAGTATTGCCAAAATTTAGCTTGGATGCTAAGTAATATCCAGCTACTTCTAGATGTAGATACCATTCTGATTGGTGGAGGTATATCGGCACAACCAAGATTAATTGAGTGTATCAAAGAAAGTATGAAGGGCTTGACACAATGGTTTCCAACATTAGAGGAACCTGTTATCAAAGCTTGTAAATTTAACAATGATGCAAATTTATTAGGTGCATTGTGTTACTACAAAAATAATACCGAGAATCATTAAACGTTCTCGGTATTTCTTACATTGAGGGGGAAGCACATGAAATCTTTAATTGGTGATAAGAAGTTTTATCGAATGGTTTTGATTGTATGTATACCGATTGTGATACAGAATGGTTTTACCAATCTTGCCAGTTTATTAGATAACATTATGATTGGACAATTAGGAACACTATCTATGAGTGGTGTATCTATTTCAAATCAGTTGTTTCAAGTGTTTAATGTGAGTGTTTTTGGCGCAATGTCAGGAGCTGGAATATTCTTGGCACAATTTTATGGACGTGGAAATAGGGATGGTGTACATCATTGTTTCCGAATTAAAATGTTGCTTGGTCTTTTGATTTCAATATTGGCCATATGCATTTTTAAATTGTTGGGGCCTTCCTTAATTTCTTTATATTTAAATGATGATCCGACAGATAGTGTGACAACATTGAGCTTTGGCAAGCAATATATGGATGTGATGTTGATTGGATTGATTCCTTTTGCGATTACACAAGTGTTTTCTTCATCACTTAGAGAAACAGGCAATACGGTTTTGCCGATGAAAGCTAGTGTTATTGCGGTTATTGTTAACTTTTGCATCAACTATATTTTGATTTTTGGTCACTTTGGCTTTCCTAAACTTGGCGTTATTGGTGCGGCCATTGGTACGGTTGTTTCAAGAATTGTAGAGATGGGGATAAATATAGCGGCAGGCTTAAATAACAATTATTTAAGGGATGCGATGCATTTAGATAAGATATCGGGTGATATATTTAAGAATGTTGTTAAAAGAGGAATGCCTCTATTATGTAATGAAATATTGTGGTCGATATCCATTGCGCTTATTTCTCAATGTTATTCAACAAGAGGACTTTCGGCAGTTGCAGCCATTAATGTTACAACAACAGTAACCAATTTTTTTATGATCATTTGCTATGCAATGGGTAATTCCATTTCGATTATTGTTGGGCAAAGACTGGGTGCTGGTGAAATAGAGTATGCTAAAGATTGTGATTTAAAGATGGTATTTATGAATTTTATGATGTGTTTATGCATTGGTGTGGCATTGTTTTTATGTTCGTCTTTTATTCCTCAAATCTACAATACGTCTATTGAAGTAAAATCGTTAGCGACATCTTTGTTAAGGGTTTCTGCTTGTATGCTTCCCATTATTTCTTTGTACTATAGCAGTTACTTTACAATGCGTGCAGGAGGAAAAACATTGCTTACCTTCTTTTTCGATAGTGGATATACATTTATATTTACATTTATGGTTGCGCTATGTTTAACTCGTTTTACGAATTTACCTATATTCAATGTGTACTTATTGGTGCAATGTGTGGATATTCCTAAGGCAGTATTAGGAATCACATTGGTTAAAAAAGGAATATGGGTACATAATATTGTCAATGAACTTTAGCCTTCTTTTTGGAAGGCTTTTTCTTTTGAAAAGCAAAAAAAAGAAGTCCTTTCGGACTTTGTTTGAAAAATGGTGACGCGTACGGGATTCGAACCCGTGAATGCATGCGTGAAAGGCATGTGAGTTAACCGTTTCTCCAACGCGCCATGTATATTAAACTTGTCTTCCTTGACAAGTGCTAGTAAATGATACTATAAGTTTATATTAATTGCAAGTAAAAAAATAAAAAAATCAAAAATATTTTTTGCATTTCTTAAATGAGTCAAAATAATAAGATGAAATTATTTGTTAACATAGTGATTATAAAGCTTTTAAATAGGCGATGATAATAACGATTTGTATATATGATGGGCAGATATTATTAAAGTTACAGAGCGATTTTGTAGACAATAATACATACGAATTTGATAGGAATATAGTTATATTTTATACATGATAATAATATTTGAATCTGAATAAAAATAGTGATTATACAAATAATAGTTATAAATAAAAAAATTAAAAAAATAGTTGAAAGCGCTTGCAAACATGTGTTAGAATGCAGTAGTAAAAAGACGCATCTCATTGAGGAGGGTACATAGCTGACTTTACAAGTATAGAATAGATTATATAAATTGATTTCATGACAAATGGCTTTGTTTCAAATACAACAAGCAAATAACAAATAACTAATTACTTTTGGAACACCCGGCTGCCAATCATATTATAATCAAGTGAAGTATCTATATGGGAAAGTGTCTTAATGTAAAAATCTACATTAGGAGGATAATATGAACAAAAGATTTTTAACAATTGCTGCAGCTTTATCTATGGGTGTTGCATTAACTGCTTGTAGCAGTGGAGGAGATGAAGGAAAAACTGGTGGTTCTAGTGTTGCAAATGCTGACAAACCATTAGTATGGTATAACCGTCAACCTTCTAACAGTTCTACTGGTGAATTAGACATGGATGCATTAAACTTCAACAAAGATACTTATTATGTTGGTTTCGATGCAAATCAAGGTGCTGAACTTCAAGGACAAATGATTAAAGAATATATCGAAAAGAATATCGATACATTAGATCGTAACGGAGATGGCGTTATCGGTTACGTATTAGCTATTGGTGATGTTGGTCACAATGACTCTATTGCTCGTACAAGAGGTGTTCGTAAGGCATTAGGTACTGGTGTTGAAAAAGATGGTGAAATCGTAAGTGATCCAGCTGGAATCAACAATGATGGTTCTTCTAAGAACGTTAAAGATGGCTCATTAGAAATTAATGGAAAAACTTATACAGTTAGAGAACTTGCTTCTCAAGAAATGAAGAACTCTTCAGGTGCAACTTGGGATGCTGCTACTGCTGGTAACACAATCGGTACATGGACTGCATCATTTGGTGATGAAGTTGACGTTGTAGCTTCTAACAACGATGGTATGGGTATGTCAATGTTCAATGCTTGGTCAAAAGAAAACAAAGTTCCTACATTCGGATACGATGCTAACTCAGATGCAGTTGCTGCAATCGCTGAAGGATATGGTGGAACAATTTCTCAACATGCTGACGTTCAAGCTTATTTAACATTAAGAGTATTACGTAATGCTTTAGATGGTGTTGATATCGATACAGGTATCGGTACAAAAGATGATGCTGGAAATGTTTTAACTGATGATGTTTATACATACAATAAGGATCAACGTTCTTACTATGCATTAAACGTTGCTGTTACTGCTGACAACTATAAAGATTTCTTAGATTCAACAGTTACTTATGCTCCAGTTTCTAACCAATTAGGTGAAAAAGATCACGCTAAGAAGAGCGTTTGGTTAAATATCTACAATGCTTCTGATAACTTCTTAAGCTCAACTTACCAACCATTATTAGAAAAATATGATGACTTATTGAATTTAGATGTTGAATATATCGGTGGAGATGGACAAACAGAATCTAACATTACAAACCGTTTAGGAAACCCAGACAAATATGATGCATTCGCAATTAACATGGTTAAGACTGACAATGCAGCTTCTTACACAGGAATCCTTAAATAAATAATTCAATAAAACTTAGGATTAAGCTTATTAGGGAGAAATTATTTCTCCCTAATGTTATTTAGATAGTAGTAAAAAATAGGAGAGATTTTATGGCAGATAAGAATGAAGAATTGGTCTTATCTATACGTGGAATGAGTAAGTCTTTTGGACGTAACCGTGTTTTGGATCACATTAATTTGGATTTAAAACCAGGTACAGTTATGGGACTTATGGGAGAAAATGGTGCTGGTAAATCAACAATGATGAAATGTCTATTCGGGACATATCAAAAAGATGAAGGTACGATTTTTTTAGAAGGAAAAGAAATTAATTTTTCCGGACCTAAAGAAGCACTAGAAAATGGTATTGCCATGGTGCACCAGGAGTTAAATCAATGTCTTGAAAGAAATGTTAAAGACAATTTATTCTTGGGACGTTATCCCACAAATTCATTAGGCATGGTAGATGAAGATCGAATGAAAAAGAAATCATCTGAGCTTTTTAGAAAGCTTGGCATGACGGTAAACTTAGATACACCAATGCGTAATATGTCTGTATCACAAAGACAGATGTGTGAAATTGCAAGAGCGATTTCATATAACTCAAAAGTCATTGTATTAGATGAACCAACATCTTCTTTAATGACACAAGAAGTTAATAAATTGTTTGATATGATGCGTATGCTTAAAAAACAAGGCATTTCGCTAATTTATATTTCACATAAAATGGATGAAATTTTTGAAATTTGCGATGAAGTATCGGTTCTAAGAGATGGAAAAATGGTTATGACAAAACCTACTTCAGAAACCAACATGAATGAGTTGATTGCAGCCATGGTAGGTCGTTCATTGGATAACCGATTCCCACCTGTTGATAATGTTCCTGGAGAACCAATGTTATCTATTCAACATGTATCAACAAAATATGAGCCATACTTAAAAGATATTACATTTGACGTTAAAAAAGGTGAGATTTTCGGTCTATACGGTTTAGTAGGAGCTGGACGTACAGAGTTGTTAGAAACGATTTTCGGCATCCGTACAAGAGCCTCAGGTCGTGTTTATTTTGACAATAAGTTAATGAACTTTAATAGTGCTAAAGAAGCAATTGAACATGGTTTTGCCCTGATTACTGAAGAGCGTAAAGCAAATGGATTGTTCTTAAAGTGTGATTTAACATTCAATACAACAATTGCAAATTTACCTTCTTATATGAGCAAGGTAGCACTTTCTGATAATAAAATGGTTCAAGCTACGAATAAAGAAATCAAAACCATGAGAACTAAGTGTATGGGACCAAATGATGCGATTACAAGTCTATCTGGTGGTAACCAACAAAAAGTTATCTTCGGTAAATGGTTAGAGAGATCACCAAACGTATTTATGATGGATGAACCTACACGTGGTATTGACGTAGGTGCTAAATATGAAATTTACGAATTGATCATCAAAATGGCTAAACAAGGAAAAACTATTATTGTAGTTTCAAGTGAAATGCCAGAAATCTTAGGTATCACAAACCGTATTGGCGTTATGTCAAATGGACGCTTAGCCGGTATTGTAAATACAAAAGATACTAACCAGGAAGAGTTGTTAAGACTCAGTGCAAAATACCTATAAAGGAGATAATTATGACAAATACAGTTACAAATATTCTTAGTCGTGATGAAGAGCTTGCACTACGTAAACCGATTGAAGATTATGTAGGGAAGATTCAAGCTGAAATTGATGAACTAAGAGAAGAAGGAACAAATAAAGTATTGGAATATTCTGAAGAAATCGAGGTTCTAAAGAGAGATAAAATTTATACTAAAAGCGAAAAAGAAGCTCGTATTTCAGAATTAAATACAAAATTACAAAAAGCTAAAGAAATCGAAGTTCAAAATAAACAGCCAATTAATGAAAAAATTGCAGTAGCTGAAAAATATTTAAAGGATCACTATCAAACAGATTACTACAACAAAGTTGTTGAAAGTAATAAGTATGAGGTTCAAAAAGCTAAGGCAGACTATGATAAAAAATTAAAAGAATTAGAAAAAGAACACAAAGATATTTTATCAGGTCTTAGTGATAAAGAAGAAATTAAAGAAGAGAACTTTATTTATAAGAACCGTTTGTTCGATGCAAAACTTGAATATACTAAAAATATGCAAGAGGCAAAAGATCGTAAACATGATGCGTTTACATTTGAATATCACTTAATCGATTTATTGAAGATGTCAAACTTCTCATTTGCAGAAAAACAAGCTCAAAAAATCGAGAACTACAAATATTCATTTAATACTCGCGATTTCTTGTTGAAAAATGGTTTATATATTGCGATTATTTTAGTATTCATTTTCTTATGTATCATTACACCAATTAAGAAGAATGGTTTACAACTTTTTACTGTTAATAACATTTTAAGTATTATGCAACAAGCATCTCCAAGAATGTTCTTGGCATTAGGTGTATCTGGTTTAATTATGTTAGCTGGTACTGACTTGTCCGTTGGACGTATGGTTGGTATGGGTATGACAGCCGCTACAATTATTATGCACAATGGACCTAACACGGGTTCAGTATTCGGACATGTATTTGATTTCTCAACTATGCCAGTTGGAGGAAGAATTCTTTTAGCATTAGTTGTTTGTGTTGTGTTATGTACAATGTTTACAACGATTGCCGGTTTCTTTGCAGCTAAATTTAAAATGCACCCATTTATTTCAACAATGGCGAACATGTTAGTTATCTTTGGCTTGGTAACTTATTCAACAAAAGGTGTTTCTTTCGGTGGTATTGATCAATCAATTCCAGGAAAAATTATTCCTAAAGTTGGTGGCATTCCTACAATTATTTTGTGGGCAGTAGCTGCAGTTGTGATTGTTTGGTTCATTTGGAATAAAACAAAATTTGGTAAAAACTTATATGCTGTAGGTGGAAACCCAGAAGCTGCTTCTGTATCTGGTATTTCAGTGTTTAAGGTTACTCTTGGAGCCTTTATTATGGCAGGAATCTTATACGGATTTGGTTCTTGGTTAGAATGTATTCGTATGATTGGTTCTGGTTCAGCTGCGTATGGACAAGGATGGGAAATGGATGCGATTGCTGCCTGTGTAGTAGGTGGTGTATCATTTACTGGTGGTATCGGTAAAATTTCTGGTGTAGTAGTTGGTGTATTGATCTTTACTGCATTAACTTATTCATTGACAATTTTAGGTATCGATACAAACTTACAGTTCGTATTCTCAGGAATTATCATTCTTATCGCCGTAACTCTTGACTGCTTGAAATACGTACGTAAAAACTAATTAATTAAAAAAACTCTTAGTTTTCGCTAAGAGTTTTCTTTACGTTTTCTACATCTTCTTTAGTCGCAAGACCTACTTGGAAGGCGCTTGCACTACCACAACACAAACCATTAATAAAGGCTTTTTCGTAGTTACCTGTTTCTAAATATCCTGCAAGAAAACCTGCAACCATAGAATCGCCAGCACCAACTGAATTTACTACGGTTCCTTTTGGTGCATTACTTTGAATCACTTCATTATTATCACTTACAAGCACTGCACCTTGTCCTGCCATAGAAATCAATACGTTTTGAGCACCCATTTCCTGTAGCTTCTTTGCGTAAGGAATGACTTCATCTCGAGTATTTAATTCGACATTGAAGATTTCACCTAACTCATGATTGTTTGGCTTAATTAAAAAAGGTTTATATTTTAATACTTTTAATAATAGGTTATTTGTCGCATCGACAACAACTTTTATTTTCTTTTCCTGAACTCGTTCTATAATCTGTTCGTACATTGTATCAGGCAAAGTGCTTGGAATACTTCCTGAAATAACGAGAACATCTTTTTCTGTTAATGTATCTAATTGATTGAATAATTCTTGAATATCTTCCGGTTGAATGTCAGGACCCATACCATTGATTTCTGTTTCTTCATCGGATTTCATCTTAACATTGATTCTAGATAATCCTTTTTTTACATGAATGAAATCGGTTTTAGCTCCATAGCTTTCTAATTTATGCTCAATTTCTTTTCCTGTAAAACCTGCCATAAAACCAAGGGCTATACTTTCGTGTCCGAGATTGGATAGGACAATTGAAACATTAATGCCTTTTCCTCCGGGAAGGATTTCTTCGAATTTTGTTTTATTAATGATACCAGGCTTAAAATGATCGACTTGAATAACGTAGTCTAAAGAGGGGTTAAAAGTAATTGTATAAATCATGATTGTGCTTCCTTTAACACTTCTTTAATTTCATTTAATGAATCTAAGAAATATACATGTTGTTGCTGCTTTGGTGTGGATAATTCACAATCAATCATGTGCTGTAGGAATGCTTTTAAATGATCATAATATCCATTTACATTATAGAAAATGCATGGGCATTCAAGTTGGTACAGTGAAAGTTTTGATAAGATTTCACTGATCTCTTCTAATGTTCCAGTTGCACCAGGAAAGGCAATGAAAGCATCTCCAAGTTCAATCATTCTTGTTCTTCGATCGGCAATATCTTTTTCAATGTATAACTTGGTAAGATTATCCATGTGGACACCTTCATCCACAAACATTTGTGCTTCTACACCAATTACTTTGCCACCTGCATTCAAGGTGCTGTTGGCTAGTTCTCCCATTAATCCGGTTTTTGATCCACCAAATACTAATGTATGATTATTTTTGGCAATCCATGTACCTAATTCTATTATTTTTGTTTTAAAGTCAGGATCATTTCCATAGGTTGATCCTAAATATACTGTAATGTTCATAAACTACCTCCTGTAATTAGTTTACATTAAAATTGTGTGCAAAAAAAGCTTAGCACAAGCTAAGCTTACATGGAAATAAATCCAAATGCGTTCGCAATCGAACTTAATAAAATAATGAATGCGAAAATTGGACATAAATATTGGATCATGAAATTGAATATTTTCTTACGTTTGAATGTATTTCCATCTTGTGTGATTTCTGCTTCGATTTTCTCTAAACCAACAACTCTTGAAACAAAAATACAAATGGCGATAGCAGCAATAGGCATCATGACAGAGTTTGTTAAGAAATCAAAGAAATCTAAAAATTGCATTCCGATGATTGTTACGTTGGATAATGGTCCATAACCTAAACATGAAAGTGTTCCTAGTCCAATCATAATAATCCCTAAGATGATTGTGGATTTTTTTCTAGACCAATGTAATTCATCTTGGAATGTGGATACAGCACTTTCGGTTAGTGCGATTGAACTTGTGATAGCCGCAAATAACACCAACAAGAAGAAAATGATACCGATACCTGTGCCTAGTCCCATACTTGCGAATACTTTAGGAATTGTGATGAACATCAAGGATGGTCCAGCTTTTAATGTTTCCATGTTTCCACCTGAAAAAGAAAATACAGCTGGAATAATCATCAATCCTGCCATAATCGCAATGGCTGTATCGAAAATTTCTACGTTTTCTGTTGAACCTTCAATGGAAACGTCTTTTTTCATATAAGAACCAAATGTGATCAAGATACCCATCGCAATGGATAGCGAATAGAACATTTGTCCCATAGCACTTACTACGGTCATCCATGAAAAATTATCAAAATTAGGAATTAAGAAATATTTAACACCTTCAATTGCACCAGGTCGACTGATTGAATATCCTGCAATAATTACAGATAATACGACAAGAACTGGCATCATAAATTTGGATACTCTTTCAATTCCGTTTTGAACACCTGCATAGATAATAGCTAGTGTAAAAAAAGTGAAAAGTATAAAACATATTTCTGTAGATACTCCGTTTGAAATGAAAGTTGAAAAATATGTGTCTGTGGCAAGTAATTTTGCATCGCCTTTTAAATATTCAAATAAATATTTGATGACCCATCCTCCGATTACAGAATAATAGGGTACGATCAAGATGGGAATAATGGCGTTGATCCATCCGGAAAACGACGCAAACTTTGTCTTTGCGAAAGTATGAAAAGCTCCCACTGGACTTTTCTTTGTCATTCTTCCTAGTGTTGTTTCGGCTATGATCATTGTATAACCGAAAGTTAAGGCAAGAACAATGTAAATAAGTAAGAAGATTCCTCCTCCGTATTTAGCGGCTAAATAGGGAAATCTCCATATATTGCCAAGACCAACACTGGCTCCTGCGGCAGACAAGACAAATCCTAATTTGCCTGAAAATGTACTACGTTTATTGTGCATAATAAAACACCCTTCCTAGATGATATAGATTATATCATCTATGAAAGGGTTTACGCAAATATATGAAAAAATAATGTTAAGTTTTCTGAAAAAAAGTATTATAAGTAAAAAAAGAAGCCCTTACGGACTTTGTTTGAAAAATGGTGACGCGTACGGGATTCGAACCCGTGAATGCATGCGTGAAAGGCATGTGAGTTAACCGTTTCTCCAACGCGCCATGTATATTAAACTTGCCTTTCTTGACAAGTGCTCACTAATATTACTACAACATTTTAATTAATGCAAGTATTTTTTTAAAAAATTTGACAGATTGCTTTAATAGTATATAATGTGAACAGTTAACATGGTTAACTGTGGAGGAAATTATGATTCGATTATTAGTAGATTCAGCAAGTGATTATACGCAAGAAGAGATAGAAAATAAAAATTTATATTTTGTGCCTTTACAAATTCAAATTGAAGGAAAGAACTATTTGGATGGTGTTGATATTGATACGGAAACGTTTTATGAGAAGATGATGAATTCAAAAGAATTTTTTAAAACATCACAACCATCACCACAAGAATTTTTAGATATTTTTGAAAAAGTGAAGAAGAAACAAGAGACATTAATATGTTTATCCTTATCTAGTAAATTGAGTGGAACCTATCAGAGTGCTTGTCTGGCAAAAGACATGGTGGATTATGAGAATATCTTTATTATTGATACATTAACAGCAGCTGCTGGAATTCGTTTACTATGTGAAGTGGCAATAAACTGGATTGGTGAAAATAGAAGTGTTGAGAGTATTGTATCTGGTTTAGAAGAATTAAAAGAACGAGTGCATATTTATGCTGGTTTAGATACATTGGAATATTTGGCTAAGGGTGGAAGAATTTCTAAGACAGCAGCAGCCATTGGAACTTTGGCAAGTATTAAACCAATTATTTGTGTAAACCATGGAGAAGTTGTGGTTGCCGGTAAGACACGTGGTGTAAATAAGGCAACAAGTGTTGTATGTGAAAAGATGCAGTCAGATATTGTTGATACATTGTATCCAGTTTATACATTGTATTCATATGGTTTAGAGAATGTTGAAAAACTAGAATCAAAATTGGATTTAGATGTGAATCGTGCTCGTATTGGTTCAACAATTGGAGTTCATATTGGACCAAATGCATTTGGTGTTTGTTTCGTATCTAAACTATAGTTAACTTGTGAAGGTGTATACATTTTAGTATAATGGATATACGGATTTACAAGGAGAGTTTTTGATAATATGAAAACAACATTAATTATTATGGCAGCTGGAATTGGTTCTCGTTTTGGTGGTGGAATCAAACAGTTAGCTAAAATGGGTCCAAATGGTGAAATCATTATGGATTATTCAATCTATGATGCCAAAGAGGCTGGCTTTGATAAAGTCGTATTTATTATTCGTAAGGATATTGAAGAGGAATTTAAAGAAGTGATTGGAAATCGTATCCAAAATTATATGGATGTAGAATATGTATTCCAAGATATCAATGATTTACCAGAAGGATTTACTTGTCCTGAAGGTCGTACTAAGCCTTGGGGAACAGGCCAGGCTGTATTATGTGCGAAAAGTGTTGTAGATACACCATATGTGATTATCAATGCGGATGATTATTATGGTAAAGAAGCATTTGTGAAATTACATGACTTCTTGATTAACCATGAAAAAATGGGAAAAGAATTTGATATGGGTATGGCCGGATTCATTTTAAAGAATACATTAAGTGAGAATGGAACTGTAACTCGTGGTGTATGTAAAGTGGATGATAATAATTTATTAAAAGAAGTTTATGAAACAACTGGAATCAAGGCTGAAGGGGATAAAATCGTATGTGATAATCCTGAAGTAGAGGCTTGGGCAAAACCAGAAAGTAATGTTTCTATGAATATGTGGGCTGGATATCCGGATTTCTTAGACTATTTAGAAAAGGATTTTAGTACTTTCTTATCAAATATTTCAGATAATCCAATGAAGAAAGAATATTTGCTTCCAAATATTGTAGCTGAATTATTGAGGGAAGATCGTATCAATGTGAAGGTACTTGAAACACATGATAAATGGTTTGGTGTAACATATGCCGAAGATAAGGAATATGTGCAAAATGCCTTTAAACAATTGATTGAAAATGGTGTATATCCTGAAAAATTATGGAAATAGGACGATTTGTCCTATTTTTTTTGTTCGATTAATGATATAATCCAAACGTGTTTCGTATATGTCGACTAATACGGAGTCGACGTTTCTACCCCTAAACCGTAAATTCAGGGACTATGAATCAACCTACTATTTTTATTGTGTCGTGTTGATTCTCGTTTTTGTGCGAGACTTTTTTATTTTCGGAGGAAAACATGAGAAAAGAAGATGTGAAAAAGGGTTCTATATATGAACTTGATGGTGTTGTACCTTTAAAAGAGGCATTGCCTTTAGGAATTCAACACGTATTGGCTATGTTTCTAGGAAACATCAGTCCATTATTAATTATCGCAGGAATGCTTGGATTATCACCGGATTTAAAATCTGCATTGATTCAAAATGCGATGTTTATTGCCGGAGCTGTAACTTTGGTTCAGTTGTATCCAGTATGGAAAATTGGTGCGAAACTTCCAATCGTTATGGGTACTAGTTCAGGATTTATTGGAACTGCTAAAGCCATGGGTGCTCTATATGGTTATGGTGCATTGATGGGAGCAAGTTTAATTGGTGGTTTATTTGAGATGGTTTTAGGTTTCTTTATTAAACCATTAAGAAAATTATTCCCACCTGTTGTTACAAGTTTAGTTATCATTTCAATTGGTTTATCATTACTTCCTGTTGGTATCAATTATTTTGGTGGCGGTAGTGGTGCTGCTGATTTTGGAGATCCTAAACATTTATTGGTTGGTACATTTGTTATTTTGGTGATCATTATCGCAAAACAAATCAAAGGATTTGTGAATAATGCATCCATCTTGATTGGTATTATCGCAGGATATATCTTGGCTATCGTACTTGGAATGGTTGATTTTACACAAGTTCAAACCGCTTCTTGGATTGCACTTCCAACTTTTATGCCAGTTAAAATGGAGTTCAATTTAGAAGCTATTATTGCGATGGGAATTATGTTTATTGCGACAACAGTTGAAACAGTCGGAGATGTTTCTGGTATCACAAATGGTGGTTTAGATCGTGAGGCAACTTCTGAAGAATTACAAGGTGGCGTTTTGGCAGATGGTTTAGGTTCTGTTGTAGCCTCATTGTTTGGCGTTTTACCAAATACTTCATTCTCTCAAAATGTTGGCTTGGTTTCAGTGACTAAAGTTGTTAACCGTTTTACAATTATGACAGGAGCTATCTTCTTGATTCTTTGCGGTTTCTGTCCAAAATTAAGTGCTTTATTTGCGGTTATGCCTCAGTCTGTGCTTGGTGGAGCAGCTGTTATTATGTTTGCGAGTATTTTAGTGAGTGGTATTCAATCATTGATGCGTGTTGAATTCAATGAAAGAAACACTTTGATTATTGCCTTGGCAATCGGCCTTGGAATTGGTATTGGACAAGTTCCTACAGTTCTAGCACAATTACCAAGTTGGGTTGGAAATATTTTTGCACAAAACGGAATTATTATGACGTTTGTGATCGCAACCGTATTAAATTTAATTTTGCCTGGTAAAAAAGACTAACAAATCGGTGTTAAACATTGTGTTTAACACTTTCTTTTTGTGTTAAAATTTTAGTAAAGAAAGAGAGCGTATCCATTATGTTAAGAATAATGAATTATGCGACGCCAGAATCTTTGGATGAGGCGTATGCGCTATTAACAAAAAATAAGAAGAATATGATTTTGGGCGGTATGATTTGGTTGAAGATGGAAGATATTCAAATTCCAACCGCTATCGATTTGAGTAAACTAGGTTTGGACCAAATCGAAGAAGAAGATGCTGAATTTAAAATTGGAGCCATGGTAACTTTACGCCAATTAGAAACGCATGAATCATTTAATAAAGCAACTTGTCATGTGTTTAGAGATGCTGTAAAGGATATTGTCGGTGTGCAATTAAGAAATTTGGCGACAGTTGGAGGAAGTGTATATTCACGCTTTAGTTTTAGTGATGTCATCTGTAGCTTGTTATGTTTAGAGTGTGATGTACAAACACATGCACATGGTCGTATTTCACTTGAAGAATTCATAAGTCTTCCATATGAAAAGGATATAGTAGAATACATTTATGTAAAGAAGACGAATTTGCCAAGTGCCTTTGTTTCAGTAAGAAAAAGTGCTACGGATTTAAGTGTTTTAAATGCATCTTGTACTAAATATGCTGATCATTATCGTTTCTGTTTTGGTGCAAGACCAGCCATTGCGAAAGTGTATAATTGTGATTTAGATCATATTGATTTCGATGTATATTGTGCAGATAATATGCGTGGAAGTAAGGAATATAGAGAAAAACTTGTTGAGGGATTAACTCAGAAGTTGTTGAGAAGGGTAGAGTCTTATGTTGGTTAAAATTAAAGTGAATGGAAAATTGATTCAGGATGATGTACAGCCACAAACTTTATTGCTTGACTGGCTAAGAGATCATGGTTGTTACAGCGTGAAAAGAGGGTGTGATACCGCAAACTGTGGATTGTGTACAGTATGGAAGGATGGTACGCCAATTCTTTCTTGTAGTACATTAGCTGTTCGATGTGATGGTCATGAAATTACGACACTTGAAGGACTTCAAAAAGAAGCCAGTGAATTTGGTATGTTTATGGCTAAACAAGGTGCAGAACAATGTGGCTTTTGTTCACCAGGATTTATTATGAATGTTTTGGCAATGGAAAAAGAATTAGTGAATCCAAGTGATGACGAGATTCGTGCTTATTTAGCCGGTAATTTATGTCGTTGTTCTGGATATATGTCGCAAATGCGTGCTATTAAGGCATACTTAAGTCGAGGTGAAAATCATGAATAGTGTAGGAAAAGGTGTCATCAAAAAAGATGCGATGGCTTTAGTTACAGGGCAGCCTGTATATTGTGATGATTTAGCGCCTAAGGATTGTTTGATTGTCAAACTTTTAAGAAGTCCACATGCATATGCGAAAATTAAAAGTATTGACACTTCCATTGCGAAAAGAATTCCCGGAATTGAAGCTATATATACATATGAGGATGTTCCAACTTCTCGTTTTACATTGGCAGGGCAATCTTATCCTGAACCAAGTCCTTATGATCGAAGAATCTTAGAAAATGTAGTTCGCTATGTAGGCGATGAAGTGGCGATTGTTGCAGGAGCTAATGAAGATTGTGTGGAGCGTGCTTTAAAAGCAATCAAAGTGGATTATGAAGTATTAGAGCCATTGTTGGATTTTGAAAAATCGATCGATAATACAATTGTGATTCATGAAGAAGAAGATTATAAGTGTCTTTGTGAGATTGGTAATGACGTAAAGCGTAATATTGTCAGCAGTGGAGAAAGTGTTGTTGGTGATGTGGACGCCGTATTAAAAGAGTGTGATGTAGTCTTAGAAAGAGATTATCATACAAAAGCGAATGCACAGGCAATGATGGAAACAATGCGCTCATATTGTTATATTGATACATACGGTCGTTTGAACTGTGTAAGTTCTACACAGATTCCTTTCCATGTTCGTCGAATTTTAAGTAATGCTTTAGAAATTCCAAAATCAAAAATCAATGTGATCAAGCCAAGAATTGGTGGTGGTTTTGGGGCTAAACAAACGGCTTGTTGTGAAATTTTTACTGCATTTGTTACGTGGAAACTTAAAAAGCCAAGTAAAATCGTTTATACTCGTGAAGAAACTTTTGCGGCTAGTAACTCAAGACATGAAATGAAAATGCATGTTCGTATTGGCGCTACAAAAGATGGAACGATTGAAGCGATTGATTTATATACATTATCAAATCAAGGTGCTTATGGTGAACATGGTCCAACTACAATTGGTTTGGCAGGACATAAATCTTTGCCTTTATATAACCATGTAAAGGCAAGTCGCTTTACATATGATGTAGTTTATACAAATACAATGCGTGCAGGTGCCTATAGAGGATATGGTGCTACGCAAGGTCAGTTTGCGGTTGAATCTATTATTAATGAATTGGCTGATGAATTGAATATGGATCCTTGTGAAATCCGTTTTAAGAATATGACGCGTGAAAATGAAGTGTTATCACAATATTATAATGAAGAATTGAATGCATGTGCATTGGATCGTTGTTTAGAAAAAGCTATGGAAATGATTGACTACAAGAATAAACCTTTAAGACGTGATATGGGGGATTTTGTTCGTGGTTTAGGTGTTTCTTTATCTATGCAAGGTAGTGGTATTTCAGGTCTTGATGTAGGTTCTGTTGAAATTAAACTACAAGATGATGGTTTTTATACATTAAGTATTGGTGCTACAGATATGGGTACAGGATGTGATACGATTCTTGCCCAAATGGTTGCGGAATGCATGGATTGTGATGTAGATCAAGTTGTCACTAGTTCATTGGATACAGACCATGCACCATATGATACGGGTTCTTATGCATCAAGTACAACGTATGTAACAGGTATGGCTGTAGTAAAGGCTTGTGAAAAATTAAGAAATTCTATTTTAGAAGCGGCAGCCGGATTCTTTAATGTGGATAAAGAAGATATTGAATTTGATGGTAAGAAAATTAATACATTAGATCATGTGCATGAAATGAGTTTGGCTGAGTTTGCGGATACATGTTTCAACGGTGGTATCGCAAAAGCATTGATTGCCAGTGACTCTCACATGTCGCCTACGAGTCCGCCTCCATTTATGGTTGGTATTGCGGAAGTGGATGTAGATAAGTTAACTGGAGAAATCAAGGTTCATGATTATGTTTCTGTAGTTGATTGTGGTACAGTTATCAATCCAAATCTTGCCAGAGTACAAGCTGAAGGTGGTATTGTACAAGGTATTGGTATGGCTTTAAGTGAGGATATCACATACTCAAATGAGGGCAAGATGCGTAATCGTAATTTCTTACAGTATAAGTTACCAACAAGAGTAGATGTTCCAAGTGTTCGTGTTGAGTTTGAAAGTAGCTATGAAGACAATGGTCCTTTTGGTGCAAAATCTATTGGTGAAGTTGTTATTAATACGCCAACAAGTGCAATCGCTAGTGCTATAAAACATGCGACAGGGGTGCAGGTTCGTACTTTGCCTATTACTGCTGAAAAAGTGTTATTAGGAAAAGAAGATGAATAATATTTCTTTGATTATCTTAGCGTCTGGTTTTTCCAGACGCTTTGTTTCAAATAAACTTTTGTGCGAATTTCATGGTAAGAAACTTATTGAATATGCTTTTGATAAGGCAAGTGCTTTTTTGGATGTGATAGTTGTCACACAATATGAAAAGATAAAAGAAATGGCTGAAACTTTAGGTTATCGTGTCGTTATGAATGATCATCCTGAATATGGTCAAGGTCATTCTATCGCTTTAGGTGTGGGTGCTTGTCAAAATAATGCATGCATACTGATGGTTGCAGATATGCCATATTTAAAATTGGATACGTTAAAGGAAATGGCTTCCATTCAAGATGGAAAGCATATTGTGATTTGTGAATATAATGGTATTTTATGTAATCCTATGTTGTTGCCAGAATGTTATTATGAAAAGGCAAAACGGTTATGTAATGATAAAGGGGCCAAACAAATCATTGGTAATGACATGTATTTAACGGTTTCTTTATCAGAAGAAGAATTTATGGATATAGATGAAAAAACAGAGGCTATTTAGCCTCTGTAATGTTTTTCTTTGTCTTTGGCAATGTCAAAATAGATTTGTTCGCCTCTTTGTTCATAAAGCATATTTGCCCAATATCCCCAAAGAATATCTTCCATTCTTTCAAATGCCTGCACTTGTACATCAATCATTGGATCGATTTCTCCATCAAAATAGGTTTGGTAGAATTGATCTCTTTGGTCAATGTAGTGAATATTGTTCTCTGAAAAGAAACTGGCGATATCAAAGCGATAATCGTTTTTAGCTGCATATTCATAGTCGATCAAATAGTCTTTTGTATCGCTGTAAAGAATATTTCCTTGTACAAAGTCGTTGTGACATAGTGTATTTGGCTTATATTCTTTTTTTAATGCTTCTAAAAAGTTTTCTTCATTTGGAAAAGATACGATACATTCTTTGATTTGGGATTTATAGAATTCAATTTTTCCAAAAGGGTTAAAAATAAATAAAGGAGCTTTTTTAGTATGAAGAGATTTCATTAAATTTGCACATCTAGCGAATTTGTCTTTGTCTTTACATTCATTAAATGTTTTTACATCTTCAATATAATGAGTGACTTTAATGCCTTCTTTTTCGTCGAATAAAACAGTAGGCACATCTAAATCGGAAACAAGTGTCAAAATTTTCTTTTCGTGTTCATGTTGTAAACCCAGTGATTCATGATTCTTTTTAGGTACGCGTACCATGTATTTGGTGTCGTTGATTGTCAATATATAGTTATGGTTACTGATACCTTTATCTGTTTTTTCAAGTGTATATTTTGTTGTGTTAAATTTTTCTTCGATCCATTTTTCTAAGTTCATGTGGATATATTAACATTATTATTCTTTAAACTCAATGCGGTCGTTATGCCGCTTTTTTTGTTCGCGAAATCTGCAAGGGCTCTTATGGCAAAAAAGTGTGGAAGGAGGATAGAAGAAATAACTTTTTGCTTGCGTTGTTCTTGGAACAAGGCTGTAGATTGGAAAAGGAGTCATGCACTATGAAATATAAGGTGAAATGGATTGAAGATCATATGTCAATCACAAGGAATATGATTCGTAGATATGAAAAGAAAGGAGTGATTTTAAGAAATGAAAAGGGAAAAGATCGAGAGTTTGATGAAGATGACTTGATTCAATTATGGAATATAAGGGTAATGGTAAGTTTAGGCTTTAGTTTGGATGATGTCAAAGAAGTTTTGTGTGGATCAAATTTAAGAGAGGTGAGTGAGAAAAGATTAAGGGCTTTGAAAGAGGAGTGTAGAGATTTACAAGGGAAAATCAATTTTTTAAATGTAGTTAAGACTACAGGGGAAATGCCTTCATGTTTTAAAGTGAGTGCAAATAATTTTGAAGAAATCTATAATTTAGGGCTTATACAATATGTAAGTCCGTTTGAAAGAGCAAAAGATATTTGGGCGTTGATGGATATGTTGCAGCTTTTGGAAAAGTTATGTAATACAAGTGATAAAAAAATAATGGATGAATTGTATGAATGGTTTGGAATAGGCAATGATAGAGAGATATTTGTACAGGTGTTTGAAACGTATTTATTGTGTGATGAAAGGTTTGAAGAAATATTTGGAAAGGAAAAATGTTGTGAGTTATCGGCTTTAATAGCTACTTATGGAAAGTGAGTGAATAATAATGAAAAAGTTGATGTGTTTAAGTTTGTGCTTCGTTCTTTGCGGATGTGGGGCTATGCCTACTGCACAGAATGTTGAAGTAAAGAAAGTAAATGTAATTGAGGTATCTGCTTCTTCGCTTGATGAAATAGAGGAGATGGCATCAAAGGATGTTGAGGATACAAAGGAAAAGTTAGAGAGTGAAAGGAATGCATTGGGTGAGAAAATTACAGATTTTGATACATATACGAAAAATGTAGATAAGGTAAAAGCATTTTATGACCAGGCTTTAAAACAAACGGAATTGTTGTCAATACGACTTAGAGAATATGCATATAAGTATGCTGAACTAGTTATGAATGAAGATGCATCGTATAAGGTGAAATACAAAGATTTGAGTGGTATATATGAGTATATTTATGATGATGCGGCTAAGACTATGTATGATATATATGATAAGACACTAAAAGATATGTATGATATATATTATGATGGAGTCATTAAGGCTGCGTATGATGTTGTTGATTACGAGCAGTGGTATGACGCACGTTCAGACGCGTACGATGATTGGTATGATGCAAGAAGTGATGCTTATGATATATGGTATGATACTCGTTCTGATATTTATGATTTTCAATATGATTTGAGAAGTGAAGTATATGATCATGATGACAAAAGAGCTCAAAAGAAGATGGATAAGTTTAAAAAGTCAATTCTTCGTATGAAGGAGGATGTGAATGATTAGAGAGAATCAATGATTTTCTCTAATTTTTTTAAAATGCGCTTGCATCACTGGATGTAGTGGTGTATAGTAGATAAGCATGCGTGGGAGAATGCGTAACTGTTCGTATTACCACAGCATAGGACAAAATATAGGAGGAACGTCTTATGAGCAAGAAAAAAGTTACAAAAGTTTGTAAGTTGCAGTTCCAAGCTGGTGGAGCTAAACCAGGTCCAGCATTAGCAAGTGCTGGTATCAACATGCCTCAGTTCTGTACAGCTTTCAATGATGCAACAAAAGATCGTAAAGGTGATATTGTTCCAGTTGTCATTACTGCTTATGAAGATAAGAGTTTTGATTTCGTATTGAAAACAACACCTGCTGCTAACTTATTGAAAAAAGCAGCAAACGTACAAAAAGCAAGTGGAGATCAAAAAGTAGTTGCTGGTACAATTACAGTTGATCAATTAAAAGAAATTGCTGAGTACAAAATGCCGGACTTGAATGCCAACGATGTAGAAGCTGCAATGCGTATTGTTGCTGGTACTGCACGTAACATGGGTATCAAGGTTGAAGGATTTGAATAGGAGGAACATCAATAATGGCAAAAGTAAGTAAGAGATATGCTGAAGCAGCTAAATTAGTTGATCGTTCAAAAACTTATTCAATTGAAGAAGCTGTTAAATTAGCTAAAGAAACTAGTAAAACAAAATTCGACGCAAGTGTTGAAGTAAGTTTCCGTTTAAACGTAGACCCTCGTCACGCTGATCAACAAATCCGTGGGGCAATGGTATTACCTAATGGAACTGGTAAAACACAACGCGTTTGTGTAGTTGCACAAGGCGAAAAAGAAAAAGAAGCTCAGGCTGCTGGTGCTGATTTCGTTGGTGGTGCAGATATTATCGAAAAAATCTCTAAAGGTTGGTTCGATTTTGATGTATTGGTAGCTACTCCAGATATGATGGGTCAATTAGGACGTTTAGGACGTGTTTTAGGTCCTAAAGGATTAATGCCAAACCCTAAGACTGGTACAGTAACAATGGATGTTGCTAAGGCTATTGATGAAATCAAAAAAGGTAAAGTTACTTACCGTGTAGATAAAGAAGGAAATATCAACTTAGCTATCGGTAAAACAAGCTTTACAGATGAAGCATTAGTTGAAAACTTCAATGCAATCTTCAATACAATTGCTAAGGCTCGTCCTACAACTGTTAAAGGTGCATACATGAAGAACTTAGTTGTTTCAACAACAATGGGTCCTGGAATCCACGTTGAAATCGTTAAGTAATTGACAAATCTAGTAAAATAAATTAAACTACAGATTGTTATCAATATTCCAAAGACAGTAACGGCGTATGCTTAATAATGTTACCGAGGGTATGATGCATTGACTTTGCACAATTAGCCCGTCTTTGATGCGGGCTTTTCTTTTGAATATTGTTACAATAGATGAAAGAAGAGGTGGATCGAATGAACAAAGACATCCTTGCACAAAAGGAAGCTGACGTTATCGCCTTATCTGAAAAAATGGAATCTGCTAGTAGTATTGTATTAGTAGAATACCGTGGATTATCAGTAAAGGAAGTAACAGAACTTCGTCGTGCTTTGCGTGAAGAAGACGTTGAATTCAAAGTTTACCGTAACGCAATCGCTCGTCGTGCAGCTGAAAAATTAGGTCACGAAGATTTCGCAAAAACTTTAGTTGGACCTAACGCATTGGCATTTGGTAAAGATCCAGTTGCTCCTGCTCGTGTATTAGCTAAATTTGCTAAAAAACATGAAGCATTGGTATTAAAAACTGGTATCGTGGATGGAGCTATGGTAGACGAAGCTACTATCCAAAAATTGTCTGCATTACCTAACAAAGAAGGTATGTTGGCTAAATTCGCATCTTGCTTAAATGCTCCAGTTATCAAATTTGCTATGACTGTTAAAGCATTGGCAGAAGCTAAAGAAAACGGATCTGTAAAAACAGAAGAAGCACCAGCTACTGAAGAAGCTGCTGCGTAATTAATTATAGGAGGAAAATAAAATGGCTAAATTAACTCAAGAAGAAATTCTTTCTTATTTAGAAGAAGCAACAATTTTAGAACTAAACGACTTAGTAAGTGCAATCGAAGAAAAATTTGGTGTAGTAGCTGCTGCTGCTGTTGCTGCTCCAGCTGCTGCTGCTGAAGAAGCTGCAGGACCTAGCGAAGTAACTGTTACATTAACAGATGTTGGTGGAACAAAAGTTGCTGTAATCAAAGCCGTACGTGAAATTACTGGTTTAGGATTAGTTGACGCTAAGAAATTAGTAGATGGTGTTCCAGCTGCTATTAAAGAAAACGTATCTCCAGAAGAAGCAGAATCAATTAAAGAAAAATTAGTTGCTGCTGGAGCTACTGTAGAAATTAAGTAATTTAAGCTTAATTTGTTATTGAAGCCTTTGTCCTTGGATAAGGGCTTTTTTTCTGTTCATTTAATGAATATGGATTTAAATGATACTATTATGATATTAAAAAAGACATCATTCTAAGTTAGGGTGATGTCTTTTATAGATGTTTATTCGTCTTTTAATATTTTTGTGACTGCATTATAGATACCGTTATCGTATGTAGATGTTGTGGCAAAATTGGCGTAGCTCTTTACAAAATCACTTGCATTTCCCATTGCGACGCCAATATCGGCTTTCTTTAACATGTGGATATCATTTGTACTGTCTCCAAAACAGATGGCATCTTTCCATGTGAATCCTGTTTTTTCTAGAATCATTTCAATACCTTTTGATTTATCATTATCAGCATTGAAGATATCAAAGCAGAATCCATCGGTTTTAACATTAATTAAATCGTTTCTTAGATTTGGATGAGTCTCCATGAATTGGTCAACTAATTTTTTATCTTTAGTAAGAACTACGGCGTTAAAGGCTTTGTGTCTTAAATGATAAGATTGACTAGGGTCATAGAACAGTGAATCTAGCACGTTACAGTATTTACAGAAGTCATACATTGGGTAAAAGTTATTGTAAATGTATGTAGCATCGCCAAAGTGAAACATTAGACCGGTTTCGTATTTTTTGCTGAAATTGACTAAGTCATTCACGTTGTCTTGTAAGATTGGATAGCTTCCGATTTCTTGAAAGTCTTTGTCTAGAATGTAGCTTCCGTTGATCAATACATAATAATCAAATTGAACACGTTGTAATATAAGTTTCATTTGATTTAAGGGACGGCCAGTAGCCGCACAGACAATATATCCTTTATCTTTTAGTGTCTGTATAGCGTCTAATGCGCTTTCTTGAATAACGTCATTTTCGGTTTGATAAAGTGTTCCGTCCATGTCGAAAAATACAATTTTGTGTTTCATAAACTTACCTCTATTCATGTCTATATTATACTTTAATGAATGGGGAATGCGTATAAAAATTTATTATAAAAAAATCAATAAAAAAGAATTGACAAATCATCTCGAATACTGTATCTTAATATTGCATGCGAAAATAGGTTCTGAAAAGAGCCTATATTTAATGGATGGGCAAGACCCACCCGGCTTCGTTTGCTTGGAAATTGAAAATTTTGAAAGGAGGATCTTATGCCTACAATCAACCAGTTGATTCGTAAAGGTCGTAAGGCCAGTCAAAACGTTTCAAAGTCTCCAGCTTTGAACCGTGGTTACAACTCATTGCAGTCTAAACCAACAAACCTATCAAGTCCACAAAAACGTGGAGTTTGTACACGTGTTGGTACTATGACACCTAAGAAACCAAACTCAGCACTTCGTAAATATGCGCGTGTTCGTTTAAGTAATGGTATGGAAGTTACAGCTTACATTCCAGGTATCGGACACAACTTACAGGAACACAGTGTTGTATTGATTCGTGGTGGACGTGTTAAAGACTTACCAGGTGTTCGTTACCACATCGTTCGTGGAACTTTGGACTGTGCTGGTGTAAATGACCGTAAACAATCTCGTTCATTATACGGAACTAAAAGACCTAAGAAATAGATCAATCGTGAAAGGAGGAAATTAGATGCCTAGAAAAGGACACATTGCGAAACGTGACGTACTAGTCGACCCAATTTATAACTCTAAGTTGGTTACTCGTTTGATCAACAAAATCATGATTGATGGTAAAAAAGGGGTTGCACAAACTATTTTGTACAACGCGTTTGAAATCGTAGAAGTAAAAACAGGAAAAGCACCAATGGAGGTTTTCGAACAAGCTTTAGAAAACGTTATGCCTCAATTGGAATTGAAAGTTAGACGTGTAGGTGGAGCCAACTACCAAGTACCAGTTGAAGTAAGCGACGAACGTCGTTTGACTTTAGGACTTCGTTGGATCGTAAACTACGCACGTTTACGTAACGAAAAAACAATGGAACAGAGATTAGCAGCTGAAATTATTGATGCTTCTAATGGAACTGGTGCCAGTGTTAAAAAACGTGAAGACACTCACAAAATGGCAGAAGCTAACAAGGCTTATGCTCACTACCGTTGGTAAGAGAAGGAGTAAAGAAATATGGCTAGAGAATATGCTTTACACGAAACTCGTAACATCGGTATCATGGCTCACATCGATGCCGGAAAAACAACAACAACAGAACGTATTCTTTACTACTCTGGTGTAAACCACAAGATTGGTGAAACACATGATGGAGCTAGTACAATGGACTGGATGGAGCAAGAACAAGAACGTGGTATCACAATCACTTCTGCTGCTACAACAGCTCACTGGAAAAAGACAGATGGAACTGGTAAAGAATGCCGTATCAATATCATCGATACACCAGGCCACGTAGACTTCACTGTAGAAGTTGAACGTAGTTTACGTGTATTAGATGGTGCCGTAACAGTATTAGATGCCAAAGCAGGTGTTGAACCTCAAACTGAAACAGTTTGGCGTCAAGCTACTGAATATAACGTTCCACGTATTGTATTCTGTAACAAAATGGATGCTACAGGTGCTGACTTCTTAATGTCATGCAATACAATCATCGATCGTTTAGGAGCTAAATCTTGTCCAATTCAGTTACCAATTGGTGCTGAATCAGACTTCGAAGCTATCATTGATATTATCAAGAGAAAAGCTTACGAATTTAGTGGAGATTATGGTCGTGTAATCACTGAAATCCCAGTTCCAGAAGATATGGTAGATCTTATGGAAGAATACCGTGCTAAATTATTAGATTATTTAGCAGATTATGATGAAGATTTCATGATGCAAGTATTAGAAGGTGAAGAACCTTCAATCGAAGAAATCAAACGTGTATTACGTATTGCTGTATGTAATGGTGACTTCTTCCCAGTATTATGTGGATCTGCATATAAGAACAAAGGTGTTCAATTAGTATTGGATGCAGTAGTAGATTACTTACCAAGTCCATTAGATGTACCTTCAATTAAGGGTACTACATTAGATGGTGAAGATGATGTTCGTCACCCTGGTGATGATCAACCATTCTCAGCATTAGCATTTAAAATCGCTACAGACCCATTCGTTGGAAAATTATCTTTCTTCCGTGTTTATTCAGGTACTGCAAAAGCAGGAAGCTATGTATTAAACTCAACTAAAGATAAAAAAGAACGTTTCGGACGTATCGTTCAGATGCACGCCAACGCACGTAAAGAAATCACTGAAGTTTATTCAGGTGATATCGCTGCTGCAGTTGGTTTAAAGGTTACTACAACAGGTGATACATTGTGTGATGAAGATCACCCAATCATTCTTGAATCTATGGAATTCCCTGAACCAGTAATCGAATTGTCTTTGGAACCAAAAACTAAAGCTGACCAAGACAAAATGGGATTGGCTCTTGCAAAACTTGCAGAAGAAGACCCTACTTTCAAAACATATACAAACGAAGAAACAGGACAAACAATCATTGCCGGTGTAGGTGAACTTCACTTGGATATTATTGTTGACCGTTTACGTCGTGAATTTAAAGTTGAAGCAAATGTTGGACAACCACAAGTTGCTTACCGTGAAACAATTCGTCAGGCTGCTGATTGTGAAGGAAAATACATCCGTCAGTCAGGTGGTCGTGGACAATATGGTCACGTATGGATTAAATTCGAACCAAACGAAGGAAAAGGATTTGAATTCGTTGATGCTATCGTTGGTGGTAGCGTACCTAGAGAATATATCAAACCAACTCAAGAAGGTTTGGAAGCAGCATTGGAAAATGGTATGGTTGCAGGTTACCCAGTAATCGATGTCAAAGCTACATTATTTGATGGATCATACCACGATGTCGACTCTAGTGAAATGGCTTATAAGATTGCCGCTAGTATGGCATTAAAAGAAGCTGGAAAGAAATGTAAACCTGCTATTCTAGAACCAATTATGTTCGTAGAAGTAACTGCACCAAGTGAATACTTAGGTAGCGTTATGGGTGACATTTCAAGTCGTCGTGGACAAATCACTGAACAGGAAGAACGTGGAAATGCCATTATCGTTCGTGCACATGTTCCATTGTCAGAAATGTTCGGATATGTTACAGACTTACGTAGCTTTACTCAGGGACGTGGAAACTACTCTATGAAGTTCGACCACTATTCAGAAGTTCCAAAGAGTATTGCAGAAAAAATTATTAAAGAGAATTCAAGCGAAAACTAGTTGATTTTCGCTTGGTTCTGAAATACAATATTTATTGTATGAAATATGTTAGCATTTAGGAGGAAATTATAAATGGCTAAGGAAAAATTTGACAGAAGTAAAACTCACGTTAATATTGGTACTATCGGTCACGTTGACCACGGTAAAACAACATTAACAGCAGCTATTACAACAGTATTAGCTAAAAAAGGTATGGCTAAAGCTGAAGCTTATGACCAAATCGATGGTGCTCCAGAAGAAAAAGAACGTGGAATCACTATCAACACTGCACACGTTGAATACCAAACAGAAAAACGTCACTATGCACACGTTGACTGTCCAGGCCACGCCGATTATGTAAAAAACATGATCACTGGTGCTGCTCAGATGGACGGAGCAATCTTAGTAGTTGCTGCATCTGATGGACCTATGCCTCAAACACGTGAACACATCTTGTTAGCACGTCAGGTAGGTGTTAAATATATCGTTGTTTACTTAAACAAATGCGATATGGTTGATGATGAAGAATTAATCGACTTAGTAGAAATGGAAGTTCGTGAATTATTAAACGAATACGGATTCGACGGAGACGAAACTCCAGTTATCCGTGGTTCTGCATTACAAGCTCTTCAAGGAGATGCTAAATACGAAGAATCAATCTACGAATTGATGGATGCTGTTGATACTTGGATTCCAGATCCAGCTCGTGAAATGGATAAACCATTCTTGATGGCAATCGAAGACGTTATGACAATTTCTGGTCGTGGTACAGTAGCTACTGGACGTGTTGAACGTGGTCAAGCTCACTTAAACGACGAAGTTGAAATCGTTGGTATCAAAGACACTCAAAAAACAGTATTAACTGGTTTGGAAATGTTCCACAAACAATTAGACGTTGCTGAAGCAGGTGACAACATTGGTGCATTGTTACGTGGTATTGCACGTGACCAAATCCAACGTGGACAAGTATTAGCTAAACCTGGAAGTGTACACCCTCACACTAAATTTAAAGCACAAGTTTATGTTTTAACTAAAGAAGAAGGTGGACGTCACACTCCATTCGTTTCTAACTACCGTCCTCAATTCTACTTCCGTACAACTGATGTTACAGGTGTAATTACATTGCCAGAAGGAACTGACATGGTAATGCCTGGTGACAACGTTGTTATGAACGTTGAATTGATTGCTCCAATCGCTATCGAAACTGGTACTAAGTTCTCTATCCGTGAAGGTGGACACACTGTAGGTGCTGGTAACGTTACTGAAATTGACGCTTAATTAAACTTATAAAAACTAAGGACTGATACATTTGTATCGGTCTTTTTTTTTGCTGAAAATATAATAAATGTAAACGAAATGTAAAAATGTAATATTTCTTTATTGACATTATAAACATTTTGCATTAACATACAAAACATATAAGAATAGTATGTAATAAAGGAGTATGATTATGACAAAAATAACCAGAGATCAACGAAATTTCAAATTCGAAACTTTACAACTTCATGTAGGACAAGAACAAGCAGATCCAACCACTGATGCACGTGCAGTTCCAATTTATCAAACTTCATCTTATGTGTTTAGAAATTGTGATCATGCTGCAGCACGTTTTGGATTGAGTGATGCAGGAAATATTTATGGTCGTTTAACCAATCCAACTGAGGATGTATTTGAAAAGCGTATAGCAGCTCTTGAAGGTGGTGTTGCCGCATTAGCCGTAGCATCTGGTGCAGCAGCAGTTACTTATACGGTTTTAAATTTAGCTCAAAATGGAGACAATATTGTTTCGGCAAAGAATATTTACGGTGGTTCATTTAACTTATTTGAACACACATTACCTCAATATGGTATTCAAACAACCTTTGTAGATATTTTTAATGAAAAAGAAGTAGAAAATGCTATTAATGAAAAGACAAAGGCTTTGTATATTGAAACATTAGGAAATCCAAATTCGGATGTAGTGGATATTGAATCTGTCGCAAGGATTGCTCATAGACATAAAATTCCATTAGTAGTGGATAATACTTTCGCAACACCATATTTAGTAAGACCAATTGAATATGGAGCTGATATTGTCGTTCATTCAGCAACAAAATTCATTGGAGGACATGGAACAAGCATTGGTGGTGTCATTGTTGATGGGGGAAAATTTGACTGGGAAGCTAGTGGAAAATTTGATTCATTAACAAAACCAAATCCAAGCTATCGTGGCATTAGTTTTACAAAAGCATGTGGACCGGCGGCTTTCGTTACTAAAGTACGTGCTATTCTTTTAAGAGATACTGGAGCTACGGTTTCTCCTTTCAATGCATTCTTATTCTTACAAGGATTAGAAACATTGTCCTTACGTGTAGAACGTCATACTTATAATGCTTTAAAAGTTGTTGAATATTTGAATAATCATACTCAAGTAGAAAGTGTGTCTCATCCAAGTGTTTCTACAGATCCTAAACAACAAGAATTGTATAAAAAGTATTTTCCTAATGGAGGAGGTTCTATCTTTACATTTGATATTAAGGGCGATGCACAAAAGGCTAAAGATTTTATTGATAATCTAGAATTATTCTCTTTATTAGCTAATGTTGCCGATGTAAAATCTTTAGTCATTCATCCAGCGACTACAACGCATTCTCAATGTACAGAAGAAGAGTTGCTAGATCAGGGTATTCGTTCAAATACAATTCGTTTAAGTATTGGATGTGAAAACATCGATGATATTATTCAAGATTTGGATGAAGCATTTAAAGCAGTCGCATAGTGAATGAAAGTCAGGAATATATTTCTGACTTTTTATTGTTTATGCTTTTGGCTTTAGCCAGTTGAGTACGAAGTACGAAACAACAAAACCACCTGCTATGCGGGTGGTGTCAAATAAAGTTATACAAAATAATCACCATTCTTTCTATAATGAAGGTGTTCAAGCTATCAAAATAAGAAAAAATGGTGATTATAATGGCTAATAAAACAAACTCTTTAGCACATACAAAATGGATGTGTAAGTATCACATCATTTTCACTCCAAAGTATAGACGAAAAGTGATATACAATCAATATCGAAAAGATTTAGGTGAAATATTGAGGGAATTATGTAGATACAAGCATGTAGAAATAATAGAAGGACATTTGATGAGGGACCATGTACATATGCTAGTTATGATACCTCCATCATTGTCTGTATCTGCATTTATGGGATATCTGAAAGGAAAGTCAGCATTGATGATGTTTGACAGACATGCAAATCTGAAATATAAGTTTGGAAACAGACATTTTTGGAGTGAAGGATATTATGTAAGTACAGTAGGATTGAATGATGCGACAGTTGCAAAATATATTCGAGAGCAGGAAATGCATGATATAGCAATGGATAAAATGAGTGTAAAAGAGTACGCAAATCCATTCTCAGAAGCAGAGCAACAGGCATACAAACAAGAAAAAGCAAAGAGAAAGAAATAGTAAAAAATAAAGCCCTTTGAGGGCTGGCGAGAGTCAAAAGCGATAGCTTGAACGAAGTGAAAGCAGCGCCTTGAGACGCGAGCTGGCAGTAAAGGCTTATAGCCGCAGAGAAAACCGCGCTTTTTAAACGCGGTTTTTATTAATGGGATGATTTTAGGATATTTGAATATCAAAATATACTTGTTCAGAATATAATAGTTTTGATAGAATAACATTGCTTTTTTGAAAGGATGGTTTGATTGGATAAAAAAAGATTGCGAATTTTAGTGTATGTGGTTGGGATGTTTATATTAGCTTTAGGTCTAACTTTAAATACAAAGGCGAATCTAGGAGTCACTCCCAATAATATCGTTGCCTTATAGTATATCGCAAATTACAGGATTAAATTTTGGAGATTTAACTTTTGTGGTATACACCATATTTGTCCTCGTTCAGATTATAATTCATATTCGATTAAAAAATCATAAGAGAATTGCATCAGACATATTACAGTTACCGCTAAGTTTAATATTTACGCGTTTATTGAACATATTTACTGTATATATTCCAACTTCACAAAATTTAGGAATTCGTTTTATAATACTTACTTTTGCGATAATTTGTACTGGAATAGGTGCAGCAATGTCATTAAGTATGCAAATTGTTCCGAATCCTGGAGATGGGATTGTACAAGCTTTAGCGGAAAGATTTGATAAAAGCGTAGGCATAACTAAAAATTTGTTTGATTGTATAAATTTAAGTATCACGTTATGTATTAGTTTATTTATTACTCATCAAATTATTGGTGTTGGAATAGGGACAGTGATTGCAGTGGTAGGAGTAGGTAGAGCGATGGCTTTATTCCATCATATATTCGAATCTAAGATTGAATATTTAATTTTTGATTAACTAAATGGCACCTGCCAGTTTTTCTTTTAAAAATGGCGATGTAAGCGTATACAGTAAAAAAGATGAAAAAAAGTCAAAAAAACATTTGACG
>ERZ791881.406-NODE-406-length-41702-cov-27.432708_pt1 | contig 41702 bp, 51 predicted proteins | sample MGYA00510161_ERZ791881 | MGnify/ENA primary metagenome ERZ791881 (study PRJEB30046, sample SAMN00792073) | human gut metagenome | study: EMG produced TPA metagenomics assembly of the A metagenome-wide association study of gut microbiota in type 2...
ACCTTGACCAGACTTTCACTGGTAAGCTGATAACAGCTTGCAGAACACACGACTTACACCCGTTAGAGAACGCCCATGCTGGGCAAACAAAAAGTCCCAAACTCTGCATTTTGCAGAGCCTGGGACTTTTCCATTTACCAGCGGCAAGGGCAATGCTTACTTGTTTGCCATCTGACGCTCCTGGGCCTCAATCATCTTTTTCACCATATAGCCCCCTACGGAACCGTTCTGGGCGAAAGTCAGATTTCCGTTATAGCCGTTGGTTAAGGGTACTCCGATTTCACCGGCGACTTCCATCTTCCAGGTCTTCTTCCCGTTTCCCTTGTTTCTTTTTTGGCCTCCGGCGGGGGGCATTCTCCTGGCTTTCAACAGGCCCCTCAGCAGAAACGGCCTCCGCTTCATTAAAGAATACGATTTTCCCGTCCACTTCCATAAAGGAAATCTGCTCCCCGGTTTCGTGCCTTTCGGATGACCTGCCGAAACGGTGCCTTTTTAAGTCCGCCATCTGCTCCAGCACCAGCTGGAGGTTGTGGTCGATCTGCTTGAGCTGCTCCTGCTGTGACAGGAACAGCTGGATGACTGTTTCCTTGTCAAGGCTGTTCAGTTTTTCTTCTGTATATTCCAGAGCCATGCCGCCTCCAGGTAGTTTCATTGGTTCCAGTATAGCAGAAAACAGCAGTTTTTGCGAATCCGATATGGAAGGGTGTCCGTCATAATGCCCATAGCCGCAGATGCATCAGGGCCGCTTATGGACGCCGTTCCTGATACATCCTTCTCAAAAAGGAAACACGGGCATCCACGGCATAGACTGCCGGGAAACCATGGCAGGGACTGTCCGTACCACAGGAAACAGGACAGCTGCTGCGCGGGCAGCAATAGCCCGGAAATTTCTCTGTTTTGCACAAAATCATCCCATATATTCCGGCGGTTCCACAGGCTTGACGGACTTCTTCGGCGCAATCGTCAGCCCTTCCATCAGCCAGCGGAACTGCTGCGGTGTCAGGGAATGCACTTCCTGGGGGCTGCGCGGCCATTGGAAACGGCTTTCCGACAGTCTTTTATATAACAGGAGCCATCCATCCCTTTCCCATACCAGTCCCTTGATACGGTCGGCGCGCCGCCCGCAGAAAAGATAAAGGGTATCAGGTACATAAGGCCTGTTTCCCGTCTGTGCTTCCACCAGTGCTGCCAGCCGATCCATTCCGGAGCGCAGATCTGTGTAGCCGCAGACAATGTAGACTGCTTTAAAGCAGGTGGCGTCATTGAGCATCCCGTATCACCTCAAGAACTGCTGCAAGGAGAGGCATGGGGGTTGATTCTGTTACATGAACAGAAAATCCCTTTGCGGAAATATCCAGTCCTGGATACTCATTGCCGCCTTTCTGTTCCTGCTGTAAAAGCCCAGTTTCTACAGGAACCATCTGCTGTACAGGCATTTTTTCCTGGATGTTTTCAAGGCAGATTTCCCTCACACGGCGGAGCCGGTAATAATAATTCGCTTTTGTGATGCCGTTACAGGCACACCAGCTGGCAACGCTCATGCCAGCCGGACGGCTCTGGCATTCCTTTATCTGGGCAGCCCATTCCTGAAGGCGGTACTGAGCAGCCACCATAGATGCTTCTGAACTCATAGACTTACCTCCGTATAGTGGTATTAAAAGTTGAGTCTTAACCTTTGATACTCGTAATAGAGATGTAGTCTATTCTCCCATATTTCTCTATATCAGTCGAGGTACGGACTATCTACCGTTTACATCTTTTCGAAGTAGATCTGCTGATAATTAAGAGAAAATATTTCACTCTCGAATTATTCTACAAAATAAAAGGCTGTGAAATTTGGAGCTTTTCAACTCCTTTTTTCACAGCCCCTATTTGACTTAATATACGTCCAATGTGCTCATGTCCTGAAATCCCACCCCTCCAAGCGTCCCGTCAAGCTGATCCAAAATTCCTGTATCAAAAGCATCCCCAGCCATTTCCAGAATCCCTCCCAGACGGGGCCTTCCCTTTCCAGACGCTTTTCTTTCCTTTCATCGGCAGGGAGAACTTTCAGTTCCCGTTCCCCTGTTATACCCCTGGTATCCGTCACACTGGAGCAGGCCGGTGTAGCCTTCCAGAAAGCTTCTGGCATATTTTCCGCCCCGCCTGGGCTGGTAATCATACAGCACGGCCAGTGGAAGGCCATCGTTTCACGCGGCAGTTCGGCTCTTCTTCAGGAGTTTCACTTGCAGGGGAAGGCACATGCATTTTACTGGCGGCAGAAGTCTTTTCGCTGGATATGCCGAAGAACTGACGGCGGAATTCCTTCAGTGTTTCTTCCAAGGTTTCTGAACCATGTTCCACATTCAGGCGGCGTATCTGAATACAAGAAAAATAAGGACGCATAGGAAGGAAGTGAATTAAATGAATGTAATGATTAACGATGCAGTATTTGGCGAAATGACTTATACGCATAGATGGTCAAAGAAAGAATCCTTTTCTTTCTTTGGAAAAAATTGGGATATCACAGTTGTTGCAAAAGCTTTTTCCGGTAACCCTATTTCAGATGAGCAGCGTGCTTCTTATCAATGGTTGAAAGAAAACCTGGCACAAACCGATGAAATACTCTATGAAATAGTTTCCAGATACATCAACGATAATTGTCAACAATTTGCCGTATATTGGAGCGGTGCCCGTATGGTCAATACACCGTCGGATTTAGCTCAGATTATTGAACTGAAAACAATTCTAATCAAACAGGATGGAACATTGCTCATATTATCTGACTGCCCATGGGATGAACATGGTATTGCAATTCAGCTAAAACCTACTACAGAAATTGGCCCGCAGGATATGTTTCTTTAGTAAATAAAAAGAATGCTACGGTTTACCTTCTAATTTGAAGTGTGAACCGTAGCTCTTCTAGTTTCTTATGAACACCAATCACAAAATCTTCTTCTCTGCCTTTTTATCAGCCTCAAAAATCTTCTTAAAACTATTAACGCTCCCCATATAAATAGCGCTCACATCGCCTCCTGGCCTCCATATCCTTTAGCAGGTTATCCGTATGGTTTCGATACCAGCCTTCCACCATGCTCCTGATCCACTTTCCCTCAAATGGTACATCATAGCGTTTTCCGTCACGCCAGCCAATACAGTTGATTATTAAATGAAGATGGACATAATGCGTATCCATATGAACTCCGAATGCAGAGATATAGTTCTCTCCAATAACCCTAATTAGGAAGTTTCCTAAATTAGCCACATCACAGGGCATGACATAGTCAGACCAATGAAAGCTGATCACCCAATGGCGAATTAAATTACCGTAAGATTTCCCACAGATCATATTATTTAAAAGCATCTGTGCTGATACCGCAGTTTCATCATGGCTCAAATACTCTGGGCCAATAAATGGATAGCATCCGGTATAGTCCCCGATCCCATGGCCTGGCCTAACTGGATCTTCCGTTGTTTTTAATGGATCGAATACATAATGGACAATCTTGGTTAAATCTTCTGGTGTATTATAAACCTTTCCCTTTTCATTTACGCAGACAATTTTTGGCATATCTCCCGCATCTCCTCTTTTAGATTCTCAGAAAACCTTATCTTCTCAGTTAATTCCAGTCTTTCTAATTCTTCTCGGATATGGTGGAGCATCATATATATTTCCCTGCTGCGATCCACAATCGGTACTGGATTTTCCATAAACAGGCTCCTTTTGACTAGCTGAGTTTTTGCTAATCCCGTTTGCTCCATTAGGCGTTGGAGTACCTTCTCTTCATCCTCTGTCAATCGAATAGATATTGTCATTTTTTCGTTTCCTCCTTTTTTTTGCAGCATCTTAGCAAGTAGGTGGGAATGTGTTACACACTTCCCTTCCTACTTTTATAAAAATGTTTTCATGATTGTTCTTTATTACTTAGCGCTATTTCATCCCATCTTTTACCATTAGTTGCCAGAAACTCTTCCGCACGATTATATTTTAATTTAGCTACATCTTTATAAAATATATGGAGGTATCTTTCATGTTTGAAGAATACGATGAACTAATAACGATAGATGAGCTGTGCAATATACTCTGCATCGGACGCAACACAGCATACCGTCTTTTAAAGTCAAACGCACTGCAGGCATTCAAAATAGGACGAATTTGGAAAATACCCAAAAGATCTGTAGAAAACTACATCTGTCAAAATGCCAACATATCTCTGCACTAAATACGGCAATACAACACCTCAGCAAAAAATATTACGAGTGGCCACGGCCAACGCCAGGAAACTCCCAGCGTTTGGCCATAACTCCCTCTTAATTTAATCGACTTACCGCATCAATCGCACTGTCCACACCGACATGTACATAGGTATCGTAAGTGATCTTCACTGAACTATGTCCCAGAAGCTGACTTACCACCTTCACATCCACTCCTGCCTGAATCAAATTAGTCGCAAATGTATGCCGGAAAGAATGAACACTTCGATATGGCACATCTGCCGCTTTTAAGATTGCCTTCAAAATCTTTGGCAATGTCTGCTGACTCAGTAATTCGCCCTTATCATTACAGACTACATAGTTGCTCTTAATACGGTGTGTCTCTTGATAATTCTTCAGCCACTCTAATGCCTGCTTGGCCTTGGTATTACAGGGAACTACTCTTTCACCGTTTTTCGTTTTAACCGTCGTAATGATTACTTTATAGCGCTTTTCACTATCATGGCTCCGCTCCTGAACTACTGACGCATTCTGCCGCACATAAATGAATCCCTTTTCCAAGTCTACATTATCCCAGGTCAATGCTATCGCTTCTCCCGCGCGCAGGCCAGTATTGGCTAAAAGGATAAAAAACCATGCGTGTTTATAACGAACTTCCCCACTCTGGTATAAAATACCTGCGACCTGTTCAATCCGCATTAACTCATCGTTCGTAAACACTTCCATCTGCTTCGTCTCCTTAACAATATTTTCTTTTTTCGGCATCTGAACAGCATATACCGGATTATAATTCATTGCCCGGCTGACAACCGCATATTCAAAGCAGCCATTTAACAGCTCATAAATTTTCTTGATTGAGGAATAGGACAATGTCTGGCTTTTGTCATTAAGCAACCGTTGTATATCCATCGCTGTAATATTCCCCAGTTGGCACCGGCCAACCTGGCTGTGCTTAATTTGCGTCAGATAGGTACGCTCCAGCCGATCATAAGACGATGCTTTCAGCGATGGCTTCTTTACATTTTCCAGCCATGATTCTATATACGCATTGACAAAGATCCGCTGCGGAATTACCTCTTGTTTCAATGTCCGTATACGAAAATCCTCTAGCTTCTTTTCCACCTCCTTCTTTGAAGTGCCAGTGCAGGAATACGGTTCATATCCGGATATGCTTATCCTGCCTAAGTATGTACCATTCACCTTTTTCGTAATAGAACCTGCGCCTTTTCTACGCCTCTTTTGGGTATTCTTTGCTTCGTCCATTATGTCAACTCCCTAGATGCCTAAAATAAAATCTCTTTTCCTACATTTTCCATCAACCATCTCTGAACCATTTCATCCGTCGTTAAATATGTTTTTCCGATCTTAACTACCGGCAGAACTCCCGCATTCAATAATTGCTGAAGCTTTGTTCGGCCAAACGGAAAAATCTGTAATAAATCACTTTTTGAAAAAATCTTCAAACCTTCTTTGTTTTCAATTAATTTTTTCATATGCTCTACGCCTCCTAATTACGAAATGTAACACGCACCGGTTTCTGGAAAGACAATTTTCCTACTGCTAATTGCCCTATAGCAATACAGTCACCTCTCCGAAAACCTTTCATATTTTCTAATAATTTCCTCTTCGACTTTACATCCATTCCATCAAAAATATACTTTATAGCTCCTAAACTCGGCCTAAAATACAAGCAAGTCGCTGCCTGCATAAGGATTCCTCTCTGTGCCTTATCAAACGACGCCAAGGTCTGTGTCGCCAAAAGAAGCGATATATTAAATTTTCTCCCCTCTCTCAGAATTTGACTAATTGTAGCATTGGGCGACATATTTAAAGCCTGGAACTCATCCAACGAAATAAAAACTGGATATTTTGCATACTTACCCACTGCCTGAAAATAGCGCCAAATGACAGCCAATGTAAACTCAGCCAGAAGCTGCTGTGTTTTTACAGGATAGGTGCTAAAATCAAGCACAATAATCTTTCCTGCTGTTATCTCCACATTCCGCCTTTCTTTTAGCGAAAAAATTGCAGAAAACTTCTCATATACACAGCACGCCTGTTCCGTTTCGCTTGCTTGCAACAACCTCCCCAGTTCTATCACTCCATCATTCCATATTTCCGTTTGCTTCACAATGTTTTTTACGGCCAATCGGAGCGATGATTTTTGCCGTACTGGTAATGGCATTATAGATGAAAATATTTCAACAATAGCCTCTGTAACATCTTCATCTGTGTCCTCTGTTCCGTTTGGATAAAAAATACGCTCAAAAAGAGGAAATGGAAAACCGTCGTTTTTTACATCTATCCACACCACCTCCTCTCGATCAGATATATCATGTGTTTTACGGTAATTTAATACCAACACTGTCCCTCCGATACTAGCAATGTTCCGTTCTATCTCCTGCATTGCATAGGATTTTCCACTTCCTGATTGGCCCAGCGTTAAAATACTGAAATTGTCTGCCTCATCTGGAATTGTGACATATTGTGAGGTTCCCATCATCTTTCCAAGCCGAATCTGCATAACCTTCATCTCCTTTCATCTGCATAAACTCTAATAGCGAAAACTCTTCTAAATTATCCAAATGATCTCGCAAGAGCTTTACTCGCCGTTTTCTTATGATCTCCCCCTTTGTTGTAAGAAGATCAATCTGTTTGGTGTAATACATCCGCGAAGTCCCTTCACAAGCAAGTATTCCTGCTTCTGCGAGCTTCATTTTAAAAAAATTATAATTTACATTCTGAAAATAATTTCGGCATAACTCTTGCAGCAGATGATCTGGAAAGTAATACGCTTGATCGTCATAAAAGACTGCCTCATCTATGTCCTTTTCGCTTTCCAGATCACTGTTTCTTCGGTCATAAAAATTAATACCATCATCCGCCCCCTTTAAGATCATTCGATACAAGATGTGAACATAAATCTCCGCATTTTCCGATATCTCCCACTGCTCCAACAACTCCGCATAGATCTCTTCCAGGATGTCATTTCTCATATCAATTTTCCTCGCCCAAAGATATATAGGCAAAATCTTACGGAAAATTATCCATGAAGCTTCTAACACTCCTCTACCATCACGCTCTGACCATGTGTTTTGCCTTACATCTTCCATAATTTCAATCTCGTCGTGCAATAAAGCGCCAAGCACTGTTTCTGTAAATGCCCTTTTATCATAAAACGATGGCATCCGACCGTCAAAATATATTCTCCCGGCACATTGCAGAAGCTTCTCTGTATACACGGCAGTTGCAATGATAATCGTTAATCGCTGATTTTCAATCCTGATCTTTTGAGAATTGCATTCAGACCTTACTCGCTCCAGGTTAGTGTCTGTATATCGCCCTCCTTCATATCGCAAAAAATTAACTCCATAATAAGGCTTTTTATAGCTCTGACTAAATTCTCTAGGCGAGGTAGCCAATGAAATCATATCTTTTTCCTCCTCAAAAGGAACTAATGCTGAGTAGAGCTTTCGTACCTCTGCTTCCTCCTCCACAATGAGCAATAAAGGCGAATCAAATACAATTCCTGCCTCTGCCAAAATGGGATATGTAAGTATCATCGAACGCAAGAACAAAAGTTTCCATTCTTTTTTTCGGTAACTGTAACTTTCTTCCTTAATCTCTTTACACATAATTTCTTACCTCCTGCCAAACCATATCCTCTGGGAATGCAAAATGCAATTTCCCTTCCTTGTCTCGATACCAGCCATGAAATGGCGGTAACTCGATCTCCCGTGCTACGGATAGCAATTTAGACAGGACTAATCTCCGGATTTCTGTCTCTTTCCGCTGAGAAAAGCCAAAACAAATCCCCCCTTCATTGAATTTTTTATTAATTGTCCGTTCTCCCAACTCCTTCATGTTCCAATATAGCTCAACTTTTTTCCCGCCAATTTCAAAGACCGTCTTCAGAACAGCTTCGTTTTTTACACCGTAGCCATGTAAAAGGACGACTTCCGAAAGCTGAAAAGGAAATCGCTCTTTCCGGTCAGCTCCGAATTGTTGTTTACAAATCTCAATCTGTCCTTCCCTAGAGATAGAAACCTCTGTTTTTTGCAGTTCTCTTTGCGATGCAATGTCAGCTCTTAACTCTGCGGTTTTAATTTTTATATCAAGATCATCCTCCTTGATTCTTTTCTTTTTTTCAACCTCTAGGAATGCTTCTTCCCCCTTTTCCGACAAACGCTGTAACATTGCACAATATTTCTCTGGTTCATTCCCCCATATTGACTGTGCTGATGACATCGGCATTGGACTCTGTAGCGGGATCATCCCAGGTGCTTGCATCTGCATTGGTACTGCATTCTGGAAAAAAGATAAATCATTGTTGTTCATATCGTACTCCTTTCACGCTCACATCGCTTACAATAAACATGTGAAATTTGCACTCTTATGGCGCCATAATGCAAATTTTCTTCTGTTTTTTGTTGTTTCTGTGGGATTTTATTCTTCTTTCGCCGGCATGCACATAATATACCAGTTATTCTCCATTTATCCGATACCCTTTTTTCTTGACGATTCAATGACATTTTTTTATACTTTTTTTAGATACAAAAAATCAGGAGGATAATATGAAAGCAGGTATGATAGAAATAGATGGTACACGATTACAAGATTTGCGTAAGAAACAAAAATACTCGCTTGAAAATCTTGCTAACATTTGTGGCAGTAGCAAACAAGAGCTTAGTTCTATTGAGAATGGGAAAACAACCACAATTCACAAATCTAAATTTTATAAGTTGAAAAAGTATCTAAATTGTAGTAGCGAATATTTGCAAGGCCTTGTCCAAAATATCGATGAAGTCATTGTTGAATTTTCAGAAAATGATACTCCCTTAAGAACTGTAAAAGCTGCTGTTAAATTCGACTCCTATGCGGATAAAATATATTCAGAGATAATAGATCTTCCCGATGAGTACCTCTTTCGGCTTGAAAAATTTGTAAAAGCATATTTTACATTAGATGATCCTCATCGCACTTTATTGGAAGAAATCGCAGATAGCATTATCGCTACCTCCAAAAGATATTCTAAAGTAACATATGAAAATAACCCTTATATATACAACTATTTACTTGAACATACAATACCCGCAATAGAAGCTAAAGCTAAAAAAATTATTTTTTCTCCCAGTTTATCTGATTCGTTTGGATCTTTTAACATGGACGATGACAACACAAAATATTACATACATTCACAACTTGGAGTTTTTCAAAAAGAAACGAATCACTACTTAGAATCAACCCTAAAAACTATTGCTAAATCCAGGCGATCCTCTAAATCAAATGTGATCGTGCAATCTATTCTCGAAGATGCCATTGATAGTTTTTTAAATCAACTAAGAAAACAACTGCGAAAAACCCTTTTATATAACTCTGATTTTTATTCATCAAATCTCCAACAAGATGCCCGGCATCATACTGAGTTCTTATTTGATGCTATAAGAATAATGAATAATATTACCAAACCATGCCTCAAAGAAATTCAAAAACAACTTGGAAACATATTAGAACAAAAATATTCCGATAATAGTAATAATCAATCGAGCCCCCCGCAGTAATATGGAAATGGGATAATTAAAACCAAAAACGAAGTCATAAAGAACTTAACTGTTAGAACAGCCTCTAGGTAAAGATACAGTTGAATCTCTTTTGGTACACTATTGGTACACTATTTTTCGATTTATAGTGTACCAATCCGTTCCAAAACGGCTTTTTTCACTAAAAAAGGAACTCCAGTTAATTCTAGGAATAGTTCCTAAAATAGCCGAAATTCCTTTATTTTATATGCTTCTTATATGAAAAAAGGAACCACATTTCTGTGATTCCTTCAGAGGCGACAACCAGATTTGAACTGGTGATCAGGGTGTTGCAGACCACTCCCCTCTACGCTAAGAAGTCTCATATTTACAGGCACTGCAGCCATTTTTCAAATCGTCGTCCACCTTATGCTCCACCTTATTTCAGCTGTCACTATTGTACCCCAGAATCTGATTTATTTCAAACACTTTACCCTACTTATATGGAGGAAACATGGAATATCAATTAGAACTCAAACAAATCGTGGACTACCCACGCTGCCGCATCTACCGTGAATTTGTCCGACGGCTGATGAATGACCCGAACTTCCGCACCCACGGCAGTTCCTACCTATATTACTATATCGTCCTGTGCTCCTACGCCAACTTCCGTTCATCCTACCGGAAAATGGACGGAATTACCTACCTGGTGTCTCCAGGCGAATGGATCTGCACACCACAGGAACTGTCATCCTGGTTCCGAACCAGATTCCAGCACCAGGCCATCAGCATTCTGGACTTTCTGCAGTCCCAGAATTACATCACCTATACCCGCCTGGACCGGAACCGGCTCATCAAATTTCATATATCTGATTGGAAAGCCAATAATACTTCTCTTGAGTACAACTACCCATGCCAGAAGGATGTTGGCTTTTTCTTTTTCCCGGTATCGGTTGTTCATGAACTGGTGAGCATGGGAAAATGCTCGGAAATGGATATTATTCTGGACATGTGGATTCATGCCATCTACAACGATCCACAGGTTCAAGGCTCCGATGTAGGGCCTGTTGTCTATTTCAGAGATCATACGGGCCGCCCACTGATTACCTGCCGGGAGCTTGCCCTCAGATGGGGCCTGTCCAAATCAAGTATCAGCCGCCTGCTCAAGAAACTGGAAAGCCATGAATACCTGACCGTTGTTTCTTTTACCGGAACCCATGGAAGCGTTTTATACCTTCAGGGCTACCTGTCAACGATGTTCAGCATCAGTGATGTAATGGTAGATAAAGAAGAGGTCTCCCTGACATTTCAGCTTCCTGTCACTCTGGATGATGAGGCATCCCGCTGTCTTTCAGAAGCTGATATCGGGAAGTCACTGGCAGACATTCTGCCGGAAACAGAACAGATATACGTTTCAGACAATACAGATAGCGTCCCAGAAACTCACATATTGAAAATAATTCAAAAATCGGCAAAAGTCCTTGCGGCGCAAGGGGTTTTCTGCTGTGAATGCAGCAAAAGCAAGTATAAGTTATATCGATTATCCGCCTGCAGAAGGGATATTTACAGGTATTCTCTGCAGATTGGCTGCAGCGAAAGCAACATTGTCTACCACTTTGAACTGAGTATTCAGCCGATGCTTCAATCGGATCCATCCATAAAATTTGATGATGCCGTCCCTGGTGCATCACCTGTCCAAAAGCAGACTACTAATTCTCATGAGGAGGAGCATTATGAAACAGACAAGCAGTAAAAATCACTCAGTAGACCAGAGTAACCCCGTATACCACGATACCTATCGGCTGCTGAAAAGTTACCGGGATGCTGTGTGGAATCTGGAGTTAGAGGTTCAACACGTAAAAAGAGAGTTTGAGATTGAGTATGAAAGCAGCATTGATGACTTCCTGGAATCCATCTATCTGGCCGGAGCCGATTTAAACGGGAGTAAGCTGGAAAATTATGCGAAGAGTATTGAACGGAGCAACCAAATGCTGTCTCTGCTGAACTCAGCCGTGGAAATTCTTCGTAACAAACACAAATTCGGAGAACAGTATTACTGGATTCTCTATTACACCTATCTTTCTCCACAGCAGCTTCAGAATGCCGACGAGATTATTGATAAGCTGCGCCCTCACATAGCCAATATTTCCTACCGCACTTACTATCGAAAGCGTCCCCAGGCGATTGAAGCTCTCAGTGGAATCCTCTGGGGATACACTGCCAGAAACTGCCTTCATATCGTGAATCAGTTCTTTCCAGATAACTGAAGCCAGCCTTTCCATGCCATAACTCTGCCAGCCGCTCGATATGGCATAAAAATGGCAAAAAACGGGAAATAACTGGCACTGAAATGCAATTTACACTGCATTTTCGCCATGATATAATGTCCATGCTTAAAGCTGTACCCAATCCCAGGAAGACAGCTATGGCAGGAAAGACACCTGTGCATTCAGGTGTTATTTTTTACCCCAAAGATCGGATTGCGGTTCACGCTGCTGTTCGGTCTTTTTCATTTCATCACAAGGAGGTCATACATGAAGAACGAAAAAAAGACAAATTCCCCCATTGCAGGTATCACACCTGCCGGTTCCGCCTGCCGAAAGAAGAAACCAGTTTTAGACTATGCACTCTACGGAGCTGCGGCGGGTCTTTGTATTCTTCTGTTGGATACTCAGACAGTACTGGCTGCTGATATGTGGACACAGGCAGAAACGATTATGAAAGATGTCTACTCCAAAATACTGGGGATATCCACTATTGCCGCTATTGTGACTGCATCGGTGGCACTGCTGCTTATGAACTTTTCCAAATCCGGAAGAACCGTAGATGAATCCCGGGCCTGGCTGAAACGCATTGTAATATCCTGGGCAATTCTCAACGGGCTTGGTTTTATCATGGCCTATATCACTCCCTTCTTCTCCGGCGGACAATGGAATGGATAACCGCGAGGAAAGGAGTGATGAAATATGGGGATTTTAGACGGGATTGTGGAATGGATTGCCGAACAGGTAATGAATGCCCTGGATCTGATTACCACATCTGTTTTGGGTGCTCTGGGCTGTAACATGGACACATTTCTTCGGTACTTTCCCGCAGCAGAGACAATGTACCGGATTTTTGTGGCAACTGCCATCGGGCTGATTCTTCTCAACTGGATCTGGCAGCTTTTTAAAAACTTCGGACTGATTGCAGGCGTAGAGGCAGAAGATCCGTTCAAACTGAGTATCCGCTCTTTTTTATTTATCGGACTGGTTTATTACTGTAAGGATATTACTGATCTGATTCTTGGAGTGGGAGGAACACCCTACAACTGGATTCTCTCTTCGGATCTTCCCGCACTGAATTTTGCAGATTTCAATTCAGTCCTGCTTACAGTCCTTGGGGTATGTGCCAACGGATCAGTAGCTCTGATTGCTCTGACCCTTCTGTTAATCCTGGCCTGGAACTACATCAAGCTGCTCTTTGAGGCTGCAGAACGCTATATTCTGCTGGGGGTACTGATCTTCACGGCTCCTATGGCATTTGCCACCGGTTCTGCCCAAAGTACCTCTAATATCTTTAAAAGCTGGTGCCGGATGTTTGGAGGCCAGCTTTTTTTACTGATTATGAATGCCTGGTGCCTGCGCCTCTTTACTTCCATGGTGGGCAGCTTTATTTCTAACCCACTCTCAATTTAGGAGGTATCCATGAAACGAACGATTCAAAAAATAGCCACCGGCACAGCTCTTACCCTGTCGCTGACGCTGATGCAGATCATGCCAGTTCTGGCTGTCACAGAAGATGAAGTGGCTGCCCACGGAAAGGAAGCTACTGCGGGCAGTATCTTTATCTGGTTTTTGTGTGCCATCGCATTTTTAAAAATCAGTCAGAAGATTGATAGTTTTATGAGCAGTCTTGGAATCAATGTAGGACATACGGGCGGTTCCATGATGGCTGAGTTTATGATTGCCGCAAAGGGGCTGACATCCGCCAAAAACATCTCCACTGGCGGAACTTTTCGCGGCGGCTCTTACAGAGGCGGCTCTACCAGCAACCGCTATGGTATGAATCCGGCTTCCTTTTTGTCCGGCGGACTGGCTGGAGCCGTCAGCCGCCAGTTTTCTCAAAGCGTTATGAATTCTGTTACCGGGCAGTCCGGCAATCCCATCAGCAGAAAAGCCTTTGAATCTTCCCTGAAAAAGGGAGGTGAATTTGCCAACAAGGTAACCGGTGCAGTTGCGCAGGGAAGCATCAGCTATACAGGCTCCATGAAAGGAGCACAAGCTGCCCAGGCGCTGACTTCCTATATGGGACAGACCGGCATTGCCAGTGCCCCGTCCTATTCTGATGTGGAAATCGGAGGAGGACGTATCACCGGAACAGAAACCAGTATAGAGCATCCGAACGGTACATCCTTTGCCATGTACCACACAGACCAGTATATGGCTCCCGAAGGAAATTACGAAACCGTGACAGCAGCGGATCAGACCACATGGTATCGCCAGTATGCTGCCGACACAGTAGAACGAATCCCGTATATGACAGAAAAAGGGCAGATCGCCTACCATGAAAACATTGTCCAGAAGCTGCCCCGTATGCCGCAGCGAAAGGATCGCGTATGAGCCCCGGCAAGGCTTTTGCAGTCATTGCAAAGAGAACCGGCGGTCCTGCAGGAATGGCTGTATCTGCCGTTTGGAAAGGAAGAGACACCCTCGCTAAAATCCTCATTGTAATCATTGCGCTCCTGTTGCTTCCTGTCATGTTTATACTTATGCTGCCTTCTCTGATTTTCGGTAACGAAGGGCTGGATGCGGTTCCCGACAATGTTTTAAATGATAATTCTGTCATCATGGCAAATATCTCTCAGACCGAAACCAGCATTGAAACAATTCTTCGGGAAAAACACAACCTGCTTCTGGATCGTATCCTTGCAGAAGCCGCAAATCTTGGCACCAACTGTGAATACAGCATTACAGATGACTTTTCTGACCAGATTATTTATGAAAGTGCATTGATCATCTCCCAATTTTGTGCCTCTCAGCAGGATTTCAAGGAAGTGCAGTTAAAGAAACTGGAGCAGATTCTGCGGGCAGAAACAGACGGCATTTTTACCTATTCTGTCAATATTACGGAGCGAGAAGAGACCATTGAGGGAACCGACCAAACGGAGACCATTTTCCACTATGAATACATCATCGAATATGCCGGGGATGAATATTTTTCCAATCATGTCTTCCACCTGACTGAAGAACAGGCAGAGACTGCCGGTTTTTATGCCTCCAATTTACACCTGTTCTTATATGACACCATTTATTCTGTGGAAATAAATCCTGATCTTGTTCCGGGAGAAACAGGAAATGCGGCGGTGGATCTGGGGCTGACAAAACTTGGCACACCCTACAGCCAGGAGCTTCGAAACCAGCCTGGGTATTTTGACTGCAGTTCCTTTACTTACTGGGTCTACAACCAGCTGGGTGTATCGCTTCAGTATGACGGTTCCAATACAGCAGCTTCCCAAGGACGTTTTATTGTAGAAAACAATCTGGCTGTTTCCTATGACAGCCTTGCACCCGGAGATCTGATTTTCTATTCCTTTAAAGTCAATAACCGATACATGAATATCGGTCATGTGGCTATTTATGCCGGAGACGGCTATGTGGTAGATGCTTCTTTCTCCAAGAAGAAGGTGGTCTACCGCCCGATTTACAGTGTCAACAATATTGTCCTGTGCGGCAGACCGTATGCCTCGCCTTAACCGGCTGGCAGACAGTCCATTTGCTGCCAGACTACATTTACAGGAGGTGTCCCATGTCCCTGCGACAAGAAGAAACTGATATTTATATCATACCGCCAAACTTTATTGAATCCGGAACCATTATGGGCGGAACCTTAAAGCTGCGGAATGCGGTAGAAGCCTTATGCATTTCCCTGCTGGTTGGTATTCCCGAATTTTACCTGCCATTTTCTCTTACCACTAAAATTATAATTGCCTGTGTTACCGTTCTTCCGCTGGCTCTGTTTGCCATCATCGGAATTAACGGAGAGAGTCTGACATCCTTTGTTATCAACTTTTTTCTTTATCTGAAGCACCGGAGAATTGTCGGCATCTGTCCGGAAGCAGCTGAAGAAGAAAGTGCCTCAGAAAAACAAACCGATACCGTTTCTGGGAAAAAGGCAAAGAAAAAATCCAAACAAAAAAAGAAAGCTTCCGAAGATTTTCCGGATGAATTCGGCAGCTATAAAGAACGCAAAGCTGCAAAAAGAAAGGAAAAGGGCCACCCTGACCGTTCCGGTAACCGTCAGGAACAGACCATTCCTCTGCTGAACCCTGCAGCCGAATATCTGCCGATTCAAAAAATTGAAAATGGTATCATCTATACCAGAGATCACCGGTTTGTGAAAATTGTTGAGATTGTTCCCATCAATTTTCTGCTCCGCAGTGCCAGAGAACAGAAAAATATTATTTATTCGTTCGTGTCCTATCTGAAAATCAGTCCTGTAAAACTTCAGTTCAAGGTTTTAACACGAAGAGCTGATATAAACCGCCATCTGGAAGCGATCCAAGGGGAGATGGCACAGGAAACAGATGAACGCTGTCTGGCTCTTTTAAAGGATTATGAATCTCTGATCCGCAGGATCGGCTCAAAGGAAGCCATAACCCGTCGTTTTTTTATTATTTTTGAATATGAACCATTTAACGGAAGTCGGAACACAGACGAAGGCGATGCCCGCTCTGCCCTGGCAACCGCTGTTCAGACAGCGAAAACCTATCTTCAGCAGTGCGGAAATGAAATCCTGATGCCTGATAACGAAGATGAACTTGCCACGGATGTTCTCTATAACCTGCTGAACCGCCGTACCAGTGCCATAAAACCTCTGCCGACCCGAATCAATGAGGTAATCGGTCAGTATATCAATGCCGGACGCAAAAACGACCTGGATCATATTCCTGCCGGAGAGTTTTTTGCCCCGGAAAGCATTGATTTTACCCATGGAAACTACTGTGTCATGGATGGAGTCTATCACACTTATCTTCTGATCCCTTCCAGCGGCTACCGCACCCAGGTCTGTGCAGGCTGGCTCTCCCTTTTGGTCAATGCCGGAGAAGGAATCGATGTAGACATCTTCTTTGACCGGCAGCCAAAGGATAAAGTACAGCAGAAACTGGGACAACAGCTGCGAATCAACCGCTCCAAAATCAAAGATACTTCCGATACCAACTCAGACTACGATGATCTGGACAGCGCAATCCGGTCTGGATACTTCTTAAAGGATGGACTGGCAAATAATGAGGATTTCTATTATATGAACATTCTCATTACCGTCACAGCCGACAGCCTGGAAGAACTGGAGTGGCGCACCAACGAAATGAAAAAGCTGCTGCTGTCTCAGGACATGGAGGCTGTAACCTGTCATTTTCGGGAAGAGCAGGCGATGCTGTCTGCACTGCCTCTGGTATCTCTGGAGAGAAAGCTGTTCGCCCGTTCCAAACGGAACGTACTGACTACCAGCGTTGCAAGCTGCTATCCCTTCACATCTTTTGAGATGTGCGATGATAACGGAATCCTGCTTGGTGTCAACAAACACAATAACTCTCTGATTATCGTGGATATCTTTAATTCGAGAGTATATAAGAATGCCAACATGGCACTGCTTGGCACATCCGGAGCAGGGAAAACCTTCACAATGCAGCTGATGGCGCTTAGGATGCGCAGAAAAAATATCCAGGTCTTTATTATTGCCCCTCTGAAGGGCCATGAATTTCACCGAGCCTGCAACAATATTGGCGGAGAATTTATCCAGATCTCTCCGGCCTCCAAAAACTGCATCAACATTATGGAAATTCGCAAGGTTGATTCTTCTGCCAACGAACTTCTGGATGGTCCCCAGGCTGACAAATCCGAACTGGCTGCAAAAATCCAACGGCTGCATATCTTCTTTTCTCTGCTGATTCCGGACATGAATCACGAGGAACGGCAGCTTTTAGATGAGGCTCTGATTCAGACCTACAGGAAAAAAGGAATTACTCACAACAATGGCAGCCTGTATGACCCGGAAAATCTCGGACACTATCGAAAGATGCCAGTTCTGGGAGATGTGTACAACATCCTGAAGGAAAATCCGGATACCAGACGTCTTGCCAACATTATGAACCGACTGGTAAATGGCTCTGCCTCCACCTTCAACCAGCAGACCAATGTGAATCTGGACAATAAATACACCGTTTTGGATATCTCTGAACTGACCGGTGATCTGCTGACCGTCGGTATGTTTGTAGCACTGGATTTTGTCTGGGATAAGGCCAAAGAAGATCGTACCGTGGAAAAAGCCATCTTCATTGATGAAACATGGCAACTGATCGGAGCATCTTCCAACCGGCTGGCTGCGGAATTTGTTCTGGAGATTTTCAAAATCATCCGCGGCTATGGCGGTTCTGCCATCTGTGCTACCCAGGATCTGAATGATTTCTTTGCTCTGGACGACGGTAAATATGGTAAGGGTATTATCAATAATTCCAAAACCAAAATTATCCTGAACCTGGAAGACGAAGAGGCGATGCGGGTACAGTCAATTCTGCATCTTTCCGAAGCAGAAACTATGGCTATCACTCATTTTGAACGTGGAAATGCACTGATCTCTACCAATAACAATAATGTAACTGTTGAGTTTAAAGCCTCGGAACTGGAAAAAGAACTGATTACCACGGACAGAGAAGAACTGAAGCGGCTTTTGGAGCGGGAACGCCAGCACCAGGTTATGTCTGAAGCGGTCTAATACACAGGATTACTCACACTTTGAGTATTTACTGCTCGACCGTCAATACTGCCAGCTTACGAATCCTCACAATTACGCATGATTACGCAAAAGGAGGCTTTTATGCTTTATCCAAACCAGACCGGCTCTGTACACAAAGAAATCATCCGGCTTCTTTCCCTGTACCACCGCCTGAAGTTTCGTCAGATGCTGCTGCTCTTCCCTCAGCTTTCTGAGACAGCTTTTCATTCCATATTAAAACAGCTGCAAAAACAGGGCCGGATCTCCTTACAGGAAAGCTCTGTCGTTCATCTGCCGGAAACAGAATGTGCTGATGGGATGGAGGCTGCTTTTGATGTGCTTTTGGACTTCTTACCGGAAGTCACCTACCATGCTCCAGGCGAGTTTCCTGTTACGCTTACCTTCTTTGCCCGTGAAGAATGTTATGAGGTCATCTGGCTGCCGGAAGGCAAAGAACTTCTGGTTTCCCATGCGCTGTCCCTGCAACTGCGGCCTCCTGATAACTATCAGCGTCTGATCGTTCTGTCATCGGAAACTCAGCTGGAACTTGCCGGCCGGCTTCCGGATGTAACCGCATATTGCCTGCCACGAAACGGGAAAATTCATTACTACAAGAAAGGACTGACTTATGGACCGAACCACCCTGAATACCCGGCTTGAGCGGATACAAAATGAAATATCCAAACTCGTCAACACACTGTATGCTCTGAACCTGACTGACAGTGATACTTATCCCCAGAACTATGAGGAGCTGAGCACCGATGCTGCATTGCGGGCTGAGAAAATTGCCTGTACTCTCCGCAACCTGATCTACTCTGCCAATCTGGTACCCAAACCGATTCTGATGCAGAAAGCGGCAGATATACAGGGAATTACCGTGACTCAGATTGACTGTCAGGTTGTTATCACTTTGCCGGGATTGATGCCCAAAAAGAAAAAAGGTTCAAACCCTGCTTTTATCACCGAACCCCTTTATCAGTGTCTGGCGGATTATGCCGGCACCCACCCTCTGCGTCGTTTCGACCAGTGTGTTGTGTGCTTTTCACACCAGTACGACCAAAATCAATCTGCCAGGCGCATCCGGGACTATGACAATCTGGAATGTAAACAGATTTTAGATACTGTAGCCGCCTTTCTGATGAAAGATGATTCCGGCCTTTTATGTGATGTTTATCACTGTACCCAGTTTGGTACCGAAGACTGTACGATTCTTACCATTATGGAAAAATCTTATTTTTCAAAATGGCTGAAAGCGCATGAAAATGCTGCCAAGTACCTGTCGGATTTTCCTTCTGAATCCGGCTGAAAGTTTCGACTCCGGTAAAATCTGTCACAGGATACATATAATCTACCATTTTCGGGCTAAAGAACGCTCGGGTTTTACCGGAGTTTCAGCCGAATATGGTTAAAACCAACAGGAGGTGATTACTTTGGATACTTCGACTGCCGCCTACCGGATCTTAGAAATAACTGCCATTTCCGGTGAACTTCCCTGCGATACCCTTTCTCGGATTCATATAGGAGAAAGCTATGGAGAGAAGTTAATCACGCGCCTTAAAGAAGACCGGCTCATCAAAACCCACTATAAAGATAAGCTGCGCGGATACCGACTGACTTCCAGAGGAAAGAAACTGCTCCTTGCCCAAAATCCGGAGCGTTTTTCCTTTTATCTGACTGGAAGCAGTGATACCAATCAGCCACGAAGCGACTACCCCAGAAGGCTACGGCTTCACCAGACTTCCCGTACTTACTGCCTGATGCTTGGTGCGGGAATCACTATATTCCGGGATAAAAAACCGGCTTTGTTTTCCGGAGTTCCGCCAGATGATACTCATATACTTCCTTTCCCTGTCTTTTATCAGTCCAGAGAGCTGAAGGAACTTGGTATGGAAACAACAAAGATTAACAACTCCAGAGCCATTGGAATCCTTTTAACCGAAAGTCTGATATTTCCAGTCTTCTATACAGGAAGTACTGTGATGAAATGGGAATATAAAACAGAGATTCGTCTGAAGGCTCTGCTCTCCCATCATATTACACAGGGGGTACTATCCGATCATTACTGCCACAAAATTCCTATCCACGCACTCTTCATCGGTAGCAATATGGAAACTGCTGTGAAACTGATGACCAGTACCGGTGGGGTCCGGCACAGCCTGTTTACGCTTGATACCAGTTTTGACTATTTCCACTTTATCCCTGACAGCCATGCCGGTGAAATTCTTTTAAAGATTTTGTGCAGCCCGACCATTGGCAGACAGCTGACTGTTCTGCTTCTTTCAGACTTAGAAACCGTTAATCCGTCCATTAGTATGGAACATGATGCAGTCCGAATGGGACAGCCGGTTCTTCTGGCTTATGATTTTGATATGCTGCGAATCTCCCGTTTTATCACCGCCCTTAAACTGCAAAGACAGACCGGACATCTCATCTGTTTTGACTTCCAGAAGGAGGCGCTGCTTCTCTACTGCGGAGATGCCGTAACCATCAGTACCATTGACCTTGCAAAATTTGAAAGGAGGTTTTTCTCATAGACAATAAAAAACACTGGATTTCACTCATTGCTCTCCCCATCCTGATTTTTACATTGCTCTATGCAGGCGGGTATCTGGCGCAGTTTCTGATCAACTACCAGAGCTGGTCAGCGGCAGGGAATACCCCTGGAAATGGAACCTCTCCGTCCTTTCCTTCCGGAACACTTTCTTCCTGCTTCTCTGCTCTTACCGTATTCCCGTACAGCTTATACGGAATCCTTTTATGCCTCATAAGCTTCGGACTGCTGGTGTCTATGGTGATGCGGATGGGATGGGGAAGCAAAGAAGTCCATGATACAGAGCGCAACCTGATCTATTCGGATAAAGGAACCTACGGAACCTCTGGCTTTATGACAGGCAGTGAACTGCATCAGGTGCTCATGCTGGTATCCGATATCAGAACCTGCGGAGGAACAATTCTTGGACGCATGGGAAACAAAGCAGTCTGTCTGCCGGAAGACACCCGCATGAATCGAAATGTTGCTGTATATGGTGCCAGTGGTTCCATGAAGAGCAGAGCTTATGCCAGAAATGTCATCTTCCAGTGTGTCTCCAGAAAATATAAAAACGGACAAGGGGAAAGTCTTATCATCAATGATCCAAAATCCGAACTATATGAAGATATGGCATCCTATTTGGAAGAAAACGGATATGTGGTCCGGGTCTTTAATCTGGTAAATCCGGAGCATTCGGACAGCTGGAACTGTCTGAAGGAAATCGAAGGTCAGGAAATCATGGCACAGCTCACAGCCGACGTTATCATCAAAAATACCGGATCCGGCAAAGGCGATCACTTCTGGGATAATGCGGAACTGAATCTGCTGAAAGCGCTGATTCTATATGTTGAACGCGGATTCCCGGAAGAGGGAAAGAATATGGGACAGGTTTACCAGCTCCTGACTATGTGTTCTGAAAAGGAGCTGAACGGTCTGTTTGATCTGCTTCCTGTCACGCATCCGGCAAAAGCCCCTTACAATATTTTCCGCCAGGCAAATGACACCGTAAGAACCGGAGTTATTATCGGTCTCGGCTCCCGCCTGCAGATTTTCCAGAATAAACTGATCCGGCAGATCACCAGCTACGATGAAATCAATCTGACCCGGCCCGGATACGAAAAATGTGCCTATTTCTGCGTTTCTTCTGACCAGGATTCTACCTTTGATTTTCTCTCATCGCTGTTTATGAGCTTTGTATTTATCAAGCTGGTTCGCTATGCAGACAAATATGGAGACAGCGGACGTCTTCCGGTTCCTGTACATATCCTGGCAGACGAGCTTGCCAATGGCGGCGTGATTCTGGATCTGACGAAAAAAATCAGTACCATCCGCAGCCGGGCTTTAAGTATCAGTGTCATGTTTCAGAACCTGCCCCAGATGCAGAACCGTTATCCGGATAATCAATGGCAGGAAATCATCGGGAACTGCGATACCCAGCTGTTTTTAGGCTGTACTGACGAACTGACTGCCCGTTTTATTTCCGACCGTTCCGGAGAAGTCAGTATCTCTGTCAACAGCCAGGCAAAGCAGCTGAATACCTGGCGTGTATCTAACTACACCCCGGAGTACAGAGAAACCAGCTCCGTCGGCAAACGAAAGCTTCTTACTCCTGATGAGGTACTGCGTCTTCCACTGGATCAGGCTCTTGTCATCCTGAGAGGCCAGAAAATACTGAAAGTGGAAAAATACGACTATACCTTGCACCCGGAAAGTAAAAAGCTGAAGCCCCGCAAGGCAGTGGAGCATATCCCGGCATGGCAGAGTAATTCCACTGAGGACGACAAAGACTTCATCCGTTCGCTGAAGCCACCTCCCTCGCCTTCCCGAAAAAGAGAGAAAAGCACCGCTCCGGATCAGTCCGGTAAAAAGCATTCATCCCCGAAACCAACCGACTCGGACTCTTTCTTTGTCGCAACTGACAAGGAATCCATTATGTCATAATCGCAAACCATTTAGAAAAGGAGATTTTAGCCATGGCAAATAAAGAAATGACTGCAGAACAGACTACTGCAGAAGTAAAAAAGGATACCATTGATGCTCCAGCTCTGGAGAAACGTTCTCTTACCGCATCCATTCTTACTATTGACTCTGACAGAGCTGTAGAAACTCAGGAAAATGTCGAGGATACCATCTGGCATGACCTGCAGAACGCATACCGTACAAAGAAAATCTTAACAGGACAGCTGGGCGGCATTGAACGCATGGAGGGCGGCGGAACCATTGCCATTGTCTATTACAAGAAATTCCGTGTGGCAATTCCTTTGACTGAAATGATGATCCATCTGCCAGAAGACGAATCCCATAACTACGGTGAGCTGTCACAGCGGCAGAATAAGATTCTTGGAAATATGCTTGGCTGTGAAATTGATTTTATTATCAAGGGTCTTGATAATAACAGCCGGAGTCTGGTAGCCAGCCGTAAAGATGCCATGCTGAAAAAGCGGCAGATCTTCTACCTGCCAGATGCAAATGGAAATTCCCGCGTCTGTGTGGATCGTGTTGTTCAGGCCCGCGTGGTCGCCGTCGCCGAAAAGGTAGTCCGGGTAGAAATCTTTGGTGTAGAAACCTCTATTCTGGCTCGCGACCTTTCCTGGGACTGGCTTGGCAACGCCAACGAGATGTTCCATGTAGGAGATCAGATTCTGGTCCGTATCCTGGATATCACTGCAGATGATCTGGAACACATCTCCGTCCGCGCTGATGTGAAGAGCGTCAATGGCGATACCAGCAAAGCAAACCTGAGCAAGTGTAAAATCCAGGGCAAATACGCCGGAACCATCACTGATATTCATAAAGGGACCGTCTTTGTCCGCCTCTCCATTGGAGTCAATGCCATCGCCCACAGCTGCTATGACAGCCGGACTCCCGGCAAAAAGGATGAGGTCAGCTTCGTCGTTACCAGAATTGATGAAGATCGGAATGTGGCCGTTGGATTGATTTCTCGAATTATTCGGCAGAATATTTAATAGTCATCCGCTCCCTCACCTCCATGTATAAATTCATACAAATCGGTCAAAAATAATCTTGTCATATTTATTGACCTTTTAAGTATAAATATAGTATTATGGAGGTGAAAGGAGTGGATGAATGTATGCTGAAAGAATATCTGGAAAAAACCTATGGACGCAATGAACCGATTTTCATCAATGAAATCCGTTTGGAAGGCGTGAATGACAATTCTCTTCGTCAGTCTTTTACCAGAATGGTCAAAGCTGGTGAGCTGGCTCACTTTGATACGGGTGTCTATTACCTTCCCAATTCATCACGCCTGCTGAAAAAAAGCTATCTGGATCCTATGAAAGTTATTATGCGCAAATATATTAAAAACTCCGATGAAACATATGGATACTTCTCTGGTGCTGCATTCGCCAACCAGCTGGGTCTGACATCTCAAATGCCTGCTGTTTTGGAAATTGTTTCGAACCGTGAAACCACCAAAGGACGGATTCTTACCGTTGGAACACAGAAATTACGCCTGAAATGCTCCACCATCCCAATTACTGATGAAAACGCAGGGTTACTCCAGTTTTTGAATGCCATTTCCCAGGCAGAAAAGTATTCTGAACTGACAGATGAAGAGACGGGACGTGTTTTAAGAAAGTATGCCAGACAGCAGAACTACTCCAGGAAGCTTTTATCTCTTGCGCTTCCTGCTCTGACAGGCAATACTGCTAAAAAATTGATTGAATGGGGAATTATCTATGAATTTGCATCGTGATCCGGAGGCATTTGCAGAACTGGTAACTGCTGCCTCCAGCGAATTACATATACCTGTTGGTATTATTGAGAAAGACTATTATGTGACACTTGCCCTCCGTGAACTGAATTCCAGAATCAAGGGCATGGTCTTTAAAGGAGGAACCTCTTTAACCAAGTGCTATCAGGTCTTAAACCGCTTTTCGGAAGACATTGATATCTCCTATGCTGCTTCTGAGGGTGTTCCTGGTGAAAGCAGAAAAAGGCAGCTAAAAAAGGCCGTTGTCTCCGCCATGGAAGCCCTGCAGTTTCCAATTATAAATCTGGACGATACACGCAGCCGGAGAAGCTACAACTGTTACCGGGCCACTTATCCCACTCGCTATGCACCTATAGCTGAATTGAAACCAGAATTAATGATTGAGACTTATATTGCCCTTTTGCCATTTCCCACTGTGACTCGAATGGCAGATAATTATATCCATCGTTTTTTAAAGGAAACTGACCAGGAGCATCTGGCTGAAGAATTTGATCTCATGCCCTTTTCTATCACAACACAGGCTATCGAGAGAACCCTGATTGATAAGGTTTTTGCTATTTGTGATTATTATCTTGCCGATAAGGTAGAGCGTCATTCCAGGCATCTCTACGATATTTATCAGATTCTGGATCATACCTCTCTGGATGAATCCCTGATTCCTTTGATTCAGGAGGTACGCCAGCTACGCAGCCCGCTTGCCATCTGTCCGTCTGCAAAAGAAGATGTCTGTATTCATGACATTTTGACTGAAATCATTGAAAAGGATATTTATAAGGCTGATTACGAAAATATTACCAGAAACCTTCTGTTTACAGATCTTCCTTATGAAACCGCAATGAAAGGTCTAAAAAATTTCTTGAATCAAGGATATTTTAAATAATCTATCATCCGAAATTAAGGCAGCCCCATATGCGGACTGCCTTACCGTTAATATTCCAGTTCCTATTACTCCCCAACAATCTTCACAAACAACTCCTGAAACGCTGTGTTCCGCGCCTCCATTGCCTTTGCAATCGCATACACTCCATTTGTCACATCATACTCTCCCAGAGATTCCTTTATCCCATCTCCGAAAACCGACAGCAGACTTTGAATATCCCTGTATTCTCTTACCAGGATTTCCAGTTCCGTCACCAGATCCAAAACCTCTATCGCTCCTTCTGTCTTATGAATCATCTCTGCAGCATCCGAAGCCCCAAGAACATATCCTGTATGCTTCATTCTCCCTCTTACCTGCAGTTCCACCTTCTGGAACTCTAGCAGCTTGTCCCTCACCACTTCAGCATCTGCATCTTCCAGCACTTCTTCCAGAATCGTATCTGCTCTTTTCTGCAGAGCCTGCAGCTCCTTATCCTTTTCTTCCTGCTTCTTTAGACGTTCTTCAATATCCCGTCCAGCTTTCATAATCCACGCTCCCAACTCCATCTGGCTTTCTGTCTTCCACAGACAGCTATATCCATTTGCAATCATGTAAATCCGGTAATATTTTTCACCTTCCATCTCCACATCATCCAGAGCATTCTCTATATCATCCTCATAGAAGGTAATCACTCGCTCCTGACCATAGAGGCAATATGTCACATCAATACAGTTTGTATCCCTGCAGCGGTCATAACTCTTTACCTCAGCTTCCGGAATCAGAACCTTCATCAATAGATGAACCTCCTGACTCGACATTTCTTCCGACATCCTCCTGTACTCCATCCCATTTCCTCCGTTTTTCTGAGCCAATTACTACAGTTAATTGTTAAAATTATACGATGTGCGGCATTATAATACAACAACTGATTAAAGTAAAATAAGCGAAGAACGATAGTAGAGAAGGAGGCATACCATGTTCGATATCAATGAAAGAATCATAGAACTTCGGATGGAACGTCACTGGTCGGAATATCAGCTTGCAGAGAAATCCGGAATCGGACAGTCCACCATCTCTTCCTGGACACGCACAAAATCTATGCCCACTGTCCCAAATCTGGAGAAAATCTGCAACGCTTTCGGAATCACACTTTCCCAGTTTTTTGCAGACAAAGAAGAACGCACGGTTTCTCTTTCCCCTGTACAGCAGGAAATGCTTCACAATTTTGACCGTTTGACGCCGGAACAACAGGAAAATCTGATCCGCTTTCTGTCATCCTTCTGATCTGCAGGCGCTCCTGATGATAGTTTCTCCGTTTTCTATACCATCATTCGGCATCTTTATCATTGGTACGAACATCCCTTAGATAATACAACAGAATTATGGCACAGTTCTGTCATAAAAGCCAGAATAACTGGCACTGTTTTGCAATTTACACGGTAAATCCTACATGATAAGATTGGTACTGTGAAAAGTTATAACACAGACTTAAAGCAGAGAAAGTTCCCTCTTTCCCTGCTTTTTTCTATTTCAAGGAGGTGTGCAATGTTAAAAAATGAAAAGGGAGAGGCTTCCTACATCAGCGTCTTTATATATATTCTGGTGGCAGTGATCCTGATTGCTTTTATTATCAATGTTTTCCGGATTATCAGCGCCAAACAGCAGATGGATCATGCTGCGGATCAGCTGGTAAAACAGATTCAGCTGGGAGGCAGCGTCAACGGTGAAACGGATGCACTCTTTGCGTTCCTTTCCGGTGAAATATCAGGTGCCGACCAGCTGGACTATCATGTGGAGTGCTCCGATTCCACAGACAAAATCCAAATTGGCAGCCCGTTCTATGTTACCGTTACCGGACGCTGCAGTCTGGGCGGCTTCTGGAATTTCCGCTTAATCAATATCACGATCCGGGCTACCGGGGCCGGTGTCAGTGAACATTACTGGAAGTAGGAGGGCACTTATGATAAAACGATTGTTCTGGGATGAACGGGGAGACCTGTCCTTTTTTACGATTTTCGTCATTCTATCCATCAATATGGTAATGGCTTTCCTGCTTTTATTTGCCACCATTCGGATTGAATGCATCAATATCCGCAACGCTGCAAAAATGGAGCTGAACAATGTCAGCGCCCGAATCTATGCGGATACCTTCCACTCTCAGCGTGAAGCCAATCTGGATTCCTATATGGGAGACCTATACTTCAGCTCTGCCTACCAAGACGCACTCCGGACAGATTTTATCCAGGGACTGACAGACCGAATCGTCCTGGAAAATGAAAACTACACGCTGTCAAATATCCGGCTGGATTTCAGTCAGCATGGAAATGACAGCGGAAAAATTGAATATATCTTTTCCTGCGATGCCCAGTTTCGCTTCCAAATGTTTGGCGAAGCGTTTCCTCCATTCTCCAGGCACATTACCCTGACCGGATCGCATAACACAAAATATTAAATTTTGTTGGCTTTTCTTTTATAGCAACGTATATAAGGAAAAAGAACCTCAGAAAGGAGACTTCTCAATGAACCATAAAAAAGGACTGGCAATCTTCCTAAGCATTGCCTGTGCAGCTATCCTGGGCAGTGTATTCCTATTGGGAAAAAGCCCTGAACATACCTTTACTCCTGAAGTAACAGAATCCGTCTCCAGTAACTCCTGGGAAGAAAGGAACTCTCAAACAGATTCCGGCCATGTCATGTCAAAGGAATCTGCGGATAAGACACTCCCGGAAGACAGCTCTGCAGAAGATCCTGTTCAGACAGTAATCTCAGAAGATACCGAACAGGTTATTACCGAACTGACCCCCATAGAGGATAAGGCTCAGGTGCAGGCGAACACAAAGCCAACAGCACCTCCTCCGGATGAAGAAAAGCAGGGGCGGCTTCCGAAATGTGATATGCTGCCAAATGCCCAGACTTCTGTTCCTGAATCCACCCCGGAAGAAAGCCCTCAGAAATCTTCCGAAAATGTTTCCCAGGGACAGGACGGACAGGTTTACGATCCTGTTTTCGGCTGGATTGCTCCATCCACTTCCCAGGGGCAGGTTATTGACAATGATGGAGATATCAATAAGCAGGTAGGAACGATGAACTGACATCCTGAAAGGACTTGGCTAAAATACCAGGTCCTTTTTTGCTGCTCGAAAACCTGTCACCACACAAATATTCAAACGAAAGGAGCACTATGAAACGATTCCTGCAAAAGGCAGTCTGTCTGATTCTGCTTTTTCTTCTTGCCCTCCCCGCCAAAGCCTATGCGTCAAACGGAAGCGGAAATATGGATGGCGGCGGATCCGGCATGGGCCAGGGAACTTCCACCAACTACTGGACACCTGGATATGATGGAGTCCGGATCACTGTGGTGGATGCATCCTCCGGCTCTGCTGTCAGTTCCCCAGTGGACTTTTCCAACAAAACCTTTAACAAACCGTTGGTCCACTTTGCCAAAAAGAATAAATTTCAGTATCTGGCCGGTGCTGCCCTTGAACCTGCCGGTGGTTCTTATGTATATCAGATTCCAGCTGTTGCCATGCCCTATATTATGACCAGCAACTCCAAGCCTGCCAATATCGAAAATACCAGAAAATATTTTTGTTCCGAATATGCAGCGCAGATGGTTGCCGATGCCACCGGTGTATCCTACGACAGTCTGATCAGCGGAAGCTATAAGCTGGTTGTGGAGCCAATCGGTTATTTTACCTTTAACGGTACCTTTTATGCAATGACCGCAACGGAAGGAGCGCTCTATAACCGGCTCTCCGGAGGAGCCCTGGCTAGCAAACTTCCCAGTACGGTCCACCGAAACCTTCCTCTGGCTCTTTTCCTGGAGACTCCTGATTTGGGAATACCAGCCTGGACCGGCAGTTCAACTGCCTATGTCAATGATGACCAAATCCTGTCTTCCCTGGGGATTGGAATTGTAAGCTATGAAGGTCTTCCCGAAATTGGTCTGGAAGCTCCTGACGTCACTTACCGGGTAAATACCGATGTCATCACCAGTATCACAGTAAATACAAACCGTGAAATCAATCCTGATAATCCAGCCAACGTAACCTTCCATATCAACGGCAGATCCTATACGGTAAACAACATTGTGATTCCAGAGGGCGGTTCCCAGATTGTCTGGGTTAAATGGCATACTCCCTCCGAACCCTGCCGGATTACGATCAGCGCATCCCTCCACAGAGCTACCACTGCAAAAACCAGCTTCATCGCAGATATTGTGGATCTGAATGAAAATATTCCGCCTGATCCCACTGCCACGGATACGAATCCTCGTTTTTCCGTTCCATCCATCCCCTCTAATCCGCAGAATACATCGGCAGCATGGAGTGTCTGGTACGCCTACTGGTTTCCTGACTGGGATTGGTGCGATCACGGTGATGAGGGCGGACATTGGGTAGACAATGGCTGGTGGGAATTTGATACTCACAATTATTCCGCTTCCCTTTCCGGAACCATGAATATTGCACCGGATGATATTGTTCCTACTGCACAGGGCGATACCATGAAAAGCGGGTACGGAATTAAGGAAATAGCATCTGCAAGGCTTACGATAAATGCCCCTGCAAGCCACTATGCTCCTGCTCAGACTGCAGTATCCTACTTTCCTGAATTCCAGTACCAGAATTACTGGCGGCTCTTAACCTGCAGCGGAGGAATGGCGGCTACCTTCCGATTTCAGCCCAATGAATTTTCCACCTACAACCGGCAGGTTCACTTCAGTCCCATATGGTTCCCGGATCATACCAGCTACACGGTCTATACCTATGTGATTGATGCATGGACCCCTGCAGGTATGCTGTCTTTAAACTTAAATGATTCCGTACAGATTGATGGGAGCTTATATGATGACTGGTATTCAAAACGTGAATAGCCTGGAAGCTGGCTATTATGCAGCCACTCTGATTTTTATTGGTTGGTTTGCTCTGTATGATTTCCGCCGCCACCTGGTCCGGAATCAGGCACTGGCTATCTTTTTCTTCTGGTGTCTTTTGTCCCTGCCGCTGACCGCATCGACCAGCCTGCTTCCTGTCAGTCTTCTGATCCTGCAGGCTGTTATGGGTTTTCTAAACGGCGGACTCATCTTATTGGCGGCAGCCTGGATTACCCATGGCGGGATTGGCGGCGGTGACATTAAGCTGGCGGCTCTCCTGGGACTGCTCTTTGGAACCCGTGGAGTCTGTCTGATCCTGTTTATTGCCGCCATATCGGCACTCGCTTTTGTTCTTCTAATCAGTGGCAGAAACCGTTCATCACCCCTGCGCCTGCCCTTTGTCCCATTTCTTTTTCTGGGTTCTGTGCTGTGGGTATTTTTATAGGAGAAAATCATATGCTGCTTTTTATCTCGTCCGGTCTTTTACTGGCCCTTTTCCTTGCCTTCCTTCTGGGTTCCGCCTTAATCGAACAGGCAAGAGCATTTTTAGATCAAAACCGCTAAAGGAGAGTATGAAACATGAGAATCAATAACCGATTTATCTATGGCATCATCAGCATTCTGCTTGCTGCTGTCATTGCCTTTGTTGCCATTCCTGTTGTAACCAAAAAGACCAGCAGCACTCTGGAAATTGTGCGTGTTGTAAATCCATTAGAACGGGGACAGCAGATTACTGCCCAGGACCTGGAGCTGATTGAAGTCGGCAGCTATAATCTGCCTGCCTCTGTTGCAATCCGTCTGGAAGATGTGACAGGTACTTATGCCGCCGCTTCCCTCATGCCCGGAGACTATATCCTGCCAAATAAGGTCAGTTCCTCTCCTCTGTCTTCCGATCCTGCGCTCTATTCCATTCCTGATGGTATGGTTGCCATATCTGTTACCACACAGACGCTGGCGACTGCTTTATCGGATAAACTTCAGTCTGGAGATATTATCCGCTTTTACCACTATAATGACGAGCATGAGCAGCTGAATCCCGTGGAAGACATTCCGGAACTTCGCTATGTAAAAGTTCTGTCCGTCACAGATTCCCAAGGACTTGATATTGACTACACGCAGCCCTTAGAGGAAGATGAGGAAAAACTTCAGACAGCCACCATAACCGTTCTGGCATCTCCTGAACAGGCTATGCTGCTGACCCGTTACGAAAATGAAGGAATCCTCCATGTAGCCTTAATCAGCCGGGGAAACGAAGCACTGGTAACAGAACTCCTTCAGCGTCAAACCGACATTCTGAATGAACTGTATCTTGTACCGGAAGAATCTTTATTTGAAACCAATGCGGAAGATTATATGGAGTCGGAAGAAAGCCCTTCCGAAGAAGAAACTGCCTTACCAGAGGAAAGCCAGGAAACCACATCGGAAGCTGACGAAAAGGAGGAATAACTATATGGCAAAAATCATTACTGTCTGGGGAAACCCAGGCTGTGGAAAATCCATGTTCTGCTGCATCTTGGCCAAAGTTCTTACCGCCGGCAAACAAAAGGCAATCATTATCAATGCAGATCCTGCCACTCCCATGCTTCCCGTCTGGATGCCTGATCGAATTCTGGAGCAGGACGCTTCTGTCGGAGGCGTCCTTTCCTCGCTGGACATCAACTCTGCCCTGATAGCGGAGCGTGTGGCTGTGCTCAAGGATTATCCTTTTATCGGAGTCATGGGATATGCCGCCGGAGAAACACCTTTCTCCTATCCTGAGCTGAAATATGACCGAATCAAACTTTTAATTTCAGAGGCTTCCCGACTCGTGGACTATATAATTCTGGACTGCAGTTCCAGCGTTGTGAATTTCTTCACTCCTACTGCAATTGAATCTGCCGATGTGGTTGTGCGAATCCTCACACCGGATCTGAGGGGCATTAACTACTTAAAGGCCCATAAACCGCTTCTGACAGATGCAAAGTTCCGTTATGATGAACATCTGACCTTTGCCGGACTTGCCCGCCCATTCCACGCACTGGATGAGATGGGCCATTTAATCGGAGGCTTCGACGGAATTCTTCCCTATGCCAAGGAAATTGAACGCTGCGGTACATCCGGAGAGATGTTCCGGGCTCTCGCATATTGTAACCAGCGCTACATCAATTCCATGAAACTGGTTCGCCAGCGGCTGGAAATTGGGGAAGCGTCACAGGAAGCAGATGCCGCGCAGGAGGAGGAAATCCTGAATGAATAGCCTGAATGAATTATTCTTTAATCACTCCGCTGCTGAGGGCATGACTTATGAGGATATTCTGGACGATGTGCAGAAATACTGTACTGCCAACCATGCGGATACCCTTTCTGGGGAAACCGATCCGGAGCAGGCAAAAAAGCTTCTCAAAGAATTCATTCTCCAATACCTGATAAAATGCAGCTATGGAGTAGAAGGAATGTCCTCCGCCGAATTATGCGAAAACCTCTACGAGGATATGGCAGGCTTCTCTTTCCTGAAAAAATGGATTTACCGGAAAGGTGTGGAGGAAGTAAATATCAATGCCTACAACGATATCGAGGTCATCACCAGCGGCGGACGCTCCATGAAGATTCCGGAGAAATTTCAGTCCCCACAGCATGCCATTGATGTCATCCGAAGGCTTTTAAGCACCTGCGGCATGGTGATTGATGACACGATGCCTTCCGTTATTGGATATCTGGACAAAAATATCCGAATCTCTGTAGACAAGACTCCCATTGTAGATGCCGATGTTGGAATCAACGCCTCCATCCGTATTGTAAACCAGCAGTCCATATCCAGAGAAAAGCTTATCGACTCCGGTTCTGCCACAGAAGAAATGCTGGATTTTCTGGTCTGCTGTATCCGCTATGGTGTCTCGGTCTGCATTGCAGGCTCCACCGGCTCCGGAAAGACCACGGTAATGAGCTGGCTTTTATCCATGGTTCCAGACAACCGCCGCCTGATTACCATTGAAGAGGGCAGCCGTGAATTTGACCTGGTAAAAAGAGATGCGGATGGTAAAATCCTGAATTCTGTTGTTCACCTGCTGACCAGACCCCATGAGAATCCGGCGCTTGATATCGACCAGGATATTCTTCTGGAACGTGTTCTCCGAAAACATCCCGATGTAATCGGTGTCGGAGAAATGCGCTCTGCCAAAGAAGCCTTATCCGTAGCAGAAAGCTCCAGAACCGGTCATACCGTTGTAACTACCATTCATTCCAATTCTGCGGAGGCAACCTACCGCCGTATGATGACACTGGCAAAACGGAAATACAATATGGCTGACGATATCCTGATGCAGATCATGGTAGAGGCATATCCCGTCGTAATCTTTACAAAACAGCTGGAAGACGGTTCCCGAAAAATCATGCAGATCATTGAAGGAGAGGACTATACAGACGGAAAACTTCAGTACCGTACTCTTTATCAGTACAATGTGGAAGATAACCGTACAATAGCCGGAAAAACACAGGTGTTCGGGGAACATAAGAAACTAAATCCTTTTACAGATAACCTGAAGAAACGGCTGCTGGATAACGGCATCTCCCAGCTGGAACTCAAAAAACTTATGGATGAAAGGAGGGAACCCTGATGCAATGGATACAGATCATCATTTTTGTGCTGCTCCTAAGCGGTTTTTTTACACTTTTCGATATCCGCTTCACAGATCTGTTGAACCTTCTTGCCGTTGGAAAAAAGAGTACCCTGAACGATGACATCGATGTACTGCTTGGTAAACCGGCCAAAGGCTTTTTCAACCGGGAAAGTGTGGAGATTGAACAGCTTCTGAAATCAACCGGCCGTGAAAACCGATTCACTATGGTTAAACGAATATCTGTCCTTTTGTTTTCTCTGGGAGCTGTGGTATCGCTCCTGCTAAACAACCCGTTCCTGATTCCGATTCTGGGTGCCGGCTTTGCACTGGCTCCGGTCTGGTATCTGCGTGCTACTGCATCTGTTTATAAGAAGCATTTGAACGAAGAACTGGAAACTGCCATCTCCGTGGTAACAACTTCCTATCTGCGAAGCGGAGACCTGATGAAAGCCGTAAAAGAGAATATCCCCTACTTAAATCCACCTGTAAAGGGAAACTTTGAGGCTTTTATTACAGAAGCAGAAATGCTGAATGCCAATATGATTTCTGCAATCAACTCACTGAAAATGAAGATTCCCAACCGGATTTTCCATGAATGGTGCAATACTCTGATTCAGTGTCAGTCTGACCGCAACATGATGAATACGCTTACCTTTACGGTTCAGAAATTCAGCGATATGCGGATTGTTCAGACAGAACTGGAAGCAATCATCAATGAACCAAAGCGTGAAGCATTTGCCATGATGTTTTTGGTTCTCTGCAATATCCCGCTTTTGTATGTCCTCAATCAGAACTGGTTTGAAACTCTGATTTTCACCCTTCCGGGCAAAATCACACTGGCAATCTGTGCTGCTGTCATCCTGTTTTCTTTTACCCGGATTATGCAGCTTAGCAAACCCATCGAATACAAAGGATAGGAGGCTCTTATGACAGGACTTTTGATTTTACTGGCAGCCATCTTCACTGGCTGTAGCTGCTACTACCTTTCCTGCGCTTTTGCGGACATTCCCACAGTACGCACCTCCAAAGCCATGATGACCACCAGAAAGCAGACCGGATCCGGCAGTGAAAAACTGTTCGATGTCTACCTTACCAGGATTGCCAGACTTCTGGCTCCCGTTATCCGCCTGGATCCGGTAAAACGCGGGAAGCTGCAGACCACACTGGAAATTGCAGAGCTCTCTCTGACACCGGAAGCTTATACCGCCAAAGCATTTTTAAGTGCCCTGGCAGTGGCATTTCTGTCCCTGCCGCTATTTCTCATCATGCCCTTACTGGGATTTCTGGTTCTTGGACTCTCCATACTGATGTGGTTCTCCACCTACTATGGAGCCTTTGATTATGTAAAAAAACGAAAGGTTCTCATTGAACAGGAGCTTCCGCGTCTGGCCGTCAGCATCCAGCAAAGCCTGGCAAATGACCGCGATGTACTGAAGCTCCTGGTTTCTTACCGTAGGATTGCTGGGCCGGAACTTGGCAAAGAGCTGGATACCACCATTGCCGATATGAAAACCGGCAACTACGAAAATGCTCTTCTACGGTTTCAAAACCGGATCGGCAGCACCATGCTGTCTGATATTGTCCGGGGCTTAATCGGAACCCTCAGAGGCGATGACCAGCAGATGTATTTCCGAATGCTTGCCTTCGATATGCGCCAGATGGAACAAAGCAATCTGAAGAAAGAGGCTGCCAAGCGTCCAAAACAGATGCAGAAGTATTCTATGATGATGCTGTTTTGTATCCTTCTGATCTATGTTGTTGTTCTGACCGTGGAGGTTATCAGCTCTCTGGACGCATTTTTCTGACATAGATGCTGCAGCCATCCGATTCAGAAAGGGGGGATGCCATAGTAAATGCTGCAGTTACCCCTGCCGTTTTTCAAAAATAGGGCAGAGAAAGGAGATGCCTATGAAAAATTTCTTTTGGATACCAACTGTTCTGTTGCTCAGCGGTATCACCACCATCACAATTTTAAAAAGGAGAAGATCATCATGAAAAAAGCAATTTATCGTTTTACATCACCGGCCCGCAATTTCTGCACCAAAGCCGGACAGTATCTGCGCAATCAGAGAGGCGATTTCTATATTTCTGACGGTGTAAAGATCATTATCGCTGTTGTTCTCGGGGCACTGCTTCTGGCTGCTCTTACTACCATTTTCAACGATACGGTTATCCCTCGTATCACTCAGGAAATTGAAGGCTTGTTCAGCTAAATCATTTGCCCGAACCGTTATCCACAAAGATGACAGTTCGGGCTTTCTCTTTTCCACATTTTATGAAAGGAAGATAGCTATTTGAAATCTCATCACGAAATCAGTATTCCATACGAAACTCTGGTACGCTTTCTGGAATCTGCAGAAGGAAACTACCGAAATGCCCTCTATATCCGCTGCAGCGCCTGCCGCTATCACAGAGAAGAACACTGTGGGGATTTTCTGTTCATTCCGGGACATGACTGTGTTCCGATTCTGTTCCCCCTTGCAGATGCCATGGATGTGATCGGACATATCGATCCTTCCGACTGTGCCGGAATCCTATCCAGCACCGCCTTTCTGCACCTTTATCACCAATGGCTGATTCTCCTGACAAATACGGATGAAATCTGTCCTTTTCATCAGATTCTCCATCTTACTAATTCATGACTGCCATATTATGGCAATTTGTTCTTAATAGGAACGGCTTTCACTTCCAGCCTACTACAAAAGAAAATCCCGTTCTTCTACAATAAAACCAGGCAATACACAAATATGCGTAAAACCATTTAAGGAAAGGAGGCCCGCCAAATGAAACGTAAATCTCAAACAATCTTCTGCCCCTATTGCGGAAAACCTGCCATACTTCGAAAGGCATCCGACATTTACAAAACGCACACCCTTGAAGAATATCTCTATGCCTGCAGTGATTACCCTGCCTGTGATGCTTATGTGGGTGTCCACAGAGGAACATTACTTCCAAAAGGGAGCCTCGCTAATAAAGAGCTTCGTCGGAAACGCATTGTGGCCCACCGTTATTTTGATTCTATCTGGAAGCACGGAATCCTGAATCGGAAAAATGCATATTTCTGGCTTCAGGATATCTTCGGACTCACCAGTGATCAGGCACATATCGGTCAGTTCTCTGATTATATGTGCGATCAGGTTATCTCTGCAAGTAAGCGGGTTCTGGAAAATAATAAAATTGCCTGTTAGGGCGGAAAGGAGACAGGATGAGTATGACATCTACTGTATCAAACACCGTTCATCCGGAAGAATATCTGCATCTGGTGGATACGGTTATCTCTCTTTATATCACACAACGCATAGATATTGCTGATATGGAATATGCCGATCTTTATCAGACCGGCTGCCTCGCTCTCTGCCATGCAGCTGCTACTTACGATCCGGAACGGGAAGCCAGCTTTTCCACTTATGCCTCCGTCGTAATCCGTAACCGGCTTTATGACTATTGCCGCCATGTAAACCATGTTCATTCCCAGCTCCTCTATCTGGATGCTCCGCTGGCAGATGACTCAGAGACGGCCTATGTTGATCAGCTGCAGGCACCCTCTGAATCTCCCGCAGAGCTGTTTCCTCTTCTTCAGATAATTCAGGAGGAATACAGCGGGATTGCTGCCAAGGGAGTCAATGCTCTTCTTTTACAGGCCAGTGGATACTCCAGTAAAGATATTGCCGCCATGTATCATGTAAAACCAAATCACATTTCCGCATGGATTTCGCGGGCCAGAAGCCGTCTGCAGAAAGATCCAAGGGTTCTGGCTTTTGCCCAGTAAAACCGGAAGGGAGTTGAATCAAAATGCTGACCTTATATACCGCTGTTGGAAAGCTGCAGATAAGAAAAAATTCTGCCGGAAAAGAATATCCTCTGGTAATGGTTGGGGAAAAAGAACGGACATTAACTCCGTATGAAATGCTGTTATGGTCTTCTCTATCCTGGAATATCCTGACTTTCGATGAAACACGGGCTTTATTCTATGAAAGAGAACAGGAAATGCATATCCTAAGCGATCTTGACTTTGAATATTACCTCAAGCGCCTAATATTTCGCGGGCTGGTAGTGTCCGGAACAGGATACTCCGGTATCAGCGCCCTGCACCAGCTTCTTGCACCGCTTTATGTTCACTCCTGCGCCGACAGACTTCTGGAGAAGCTGGCTGCTCTAGCAGACATGGTATGTCTTCAGCACTATCCCCTCCGCACTGCAGTCCGCATTTTCCGTAAGGAGAAGCTCACTGTGGAGGAAAAGCTGCTGATCGGGCGCTGCGGACCCAAGCGAATTGCTGCCTCTGAAATTCTGGAATATGGGGAGGCACCGGATCAGCATCGGATGGCGGCGGTGCTAGCCGGGGTGTATTTGAAGCGGCAGGTAATATTTGAGACTTTCTAATTCTTTTCAGAAATAATAAGTGCCAGATAATAGAAATCTCTAAGTCTGGCACTTGCTATTTTATCTTTCCAAGTATGGAGTTATATGATTCTTCCAAATATCTTTTACAACATCTTCTGTTGTCATTCCATTTTGCCTTCCACCCAAGGACATCATGGATGACAAGCATAGATTTCCGTTTATACATTTAGCACTATACATGCCATTCCATGAGTGATTTCCTCCTACCATAGAAAACGAATCATTTGAAAATCCTATATTCCATGCCCCAAAACTATTATCCAAGAAAATCTTTAATGACTTAATTGTTCTTCCATTTTTATAAAACTGGTAGTAATAATTTCTAGAATCTATCATCTCTGCCATAATTTGAAAACATCCATATTTTTCTTCTAATTGTTTACACAAATCAACCATTATTTCATTAATCTCATGAAAAGCTTTTGACATAAACTGATTAATTTCCAAATCTGTCGGTTCAGCATTATCTGCTCCCGCAAAAATTCCCATGGATTCAAATATTCTCTCAGAAACATGTTCTGCTCCGCTTTGCCTTTGAGATTTCCGGATAATATTCTTATCCGCTAAATGCTCTTCTATCGCTGTACAAACATCACTTATGGAAGGATTATTCATATCCGAAACCAGATCGAGAAAATCCGCTATATTAGCAGAAATATCCTGTCTTCTTTTCAAATCTTCGCCAAGTCTTCCAATATTCTGTATTCCGATTCCCTCTAAATCATGTTTCAGTTCTTCATATTCTGCCTGCCAATGCTTTACATAACTCGCGCGTATTGCTGGCTTGTAAATACCTGTATGCACAACTGCAGGAAATATTTTATCCTGATACTGCCTATCCCTCATTACTTCAAGAACCTCATACATACAGTTTGCGGATTTTAAATAAGCATCTGAAATCAACAATATCATATAATCCATTTTGGGAATTGACTGCATATACTGTTTGATACTTCCCCATTTCCTAATATCTAATTTATCACGATGCAGATTTATCTCAGGATCCTTTGCCAAATGCATCTCTATATCAGAAGCAATCTCCTCATCTGCCCAACAATACGACAAAAAAATTTCTACTCTACCCACTCTTGTACCTCACTTTTCAAGTTTATCGCACTTCATCCGTACTTGTTTAATATTAGCATATTTCTCACTTCTCGTCTACTTAATATAGACTTTTAAAATTGACAACCGCTATATCTTGTGGTAACATAATCTTGTAATTGATTTTTGTGACTGGCTGACTGCCACCACACGTTGTTTAAGTTGGAATGAAGTGTCAAAAGATACCATCTCTATAGATGGCATTTTTTTGGCACTTTTTTTATTTCCAAATATGCCTCTGGCATATCACAATCACGGCACACACGCTGATATCAGAAAGGAGACAAGAATTATGAACACCCCCGTAACAATCATTACCACAGGCCGCGTCACTGCAGATCTGGAGCTGAAGACCAGCCAGAACGGACGAAACACCAAATTTGTTCAGTTCAGCCTGGCTGTCAACAAAGGCTATGGTGAAAACAACCGCCCTAACTACTACAAATGCCTGCTCTTTGGAGAAGAAGCCCAGCGCATCATTGATGCCAAGGTAAAGAAAGGCAGTCTGATCCAGATTGTCGGAGACCTGGATCTGGAAGAGTTCAAGAAACGCGATGGCTCTGCCGGCTGGAGTGCCCGAGTCACATTGTTGTCCTGGAACTATGCTCCTACTAACCGCCCGAAGGAAGATAGCCTTCCCGAAGAAAATAATGCAAGAGACAACCAGTTTATCCCTACCGAAGACTGTGGTGAGAATGGCCTGCCGTTTAATTAAAAAAACGGTCACAAGAGGAATTGCAAAAAGCATATCCCGCTGATGCAGTTCCTCTTTTTATGTTCTGAATGAACTCACAATCCCCTAAACAACCGAAAGGAGTATTCCATGAAATCCTCTCTCTTTACAAAAGGCTTCAAAATCTTAATCGTCACTCTGCTTCTGCTGGCTGTACTATTTAACCGGTCTCTGGCTCAAAAACTTATGCTGGCCACAATCCTGATCTGGATGTTTATGGTCATTGTAAGGTTTTTGAAGCCAACGGTCAGAAAGCTGATAGAAAACTGGTACGCTGACAGACAATACCGAAGGAATATTACCCCCTTAGTTCTGTCTGCTCCCATGCCGGATGAAGCAATATCCTTTTCGCCGGTTCCGGAGCCAGAGCCTGCTTTCTCTGAAGCAGAACAGAAACGGATGCTTCAGCATATCAGTCTGCGGATTACAGAAAAAATCAAATCTGCATACCCGGATGCTACCTGGCGCTGGGCAGACTCTCCTGATCTGACTGCAATTCTGGACGGAAAAACCTTCCGGATACAGGTCGATGATATGGCGGCCTTCACTCATGCCGATATACGCTTTGACCGCTATGCAAGAATCCGGATCACACCTCTTTCAGTGGGAGAATTTGCTTCATCTGCTGATTCAGGAAAGAAAACACCCTCGGAAGAAGATACAAAAGAACCTGCAGTTGTTGATGTAATATCCTGGTATGAACTGATTGGCAGACAGATGCTGGAATCCGTTATTACAGACCTGAATGCCAACGGACACAGCCGCCTTTCTATCAAGGAAAACGGAGATATCATCATCACCCGAAACAAAAAAGAAGCGTTAAAAGGCACTCTGGATCAATTTCCTCCCAAGAACTACTGGAATGAATTCCTAAACCTTTTAGAAGAACAGGAACTGCATGGAAAGGTCGAAAAAGACCGCATCATCATTTCCTGGGTTTAAATTATCAATGAAAGGATGAAACACAAATGGCAAAAACACCGTTATTCCAAAACTGGAGCTGGAAACGCACACTTCCGGAACCCTTCGACAAAGAGGACGCTGTCAGCACTGCTTCCTATAGCAAATACTGTATCGGTTCTACCAAGAAAGCAACTCTGCATTCTGCAGCACTCAGTGCAATCCTTGCCTATATGGACATGGATACTGCAGTCACACCCGGCAGTACATCTGAATGTGCTTATGGTACACAGGGAGAAAAACTGGTTGCTGAATATCAGAGCCGTACCGGAGAAATTCACGCAGTCATCTTTAATAAGACCAATCGAAAATTTGTAGCAGGGCGCTTTGACATTGCTGATCCTTCTGCAAATACAAAGGTGTACAGCATCAAAGACAGCGGTAATACAGGAACTGCACTGTTCTTTGCGTTGCTTCCCCTTGCACTGAAGGATCTTGAA
>ERZ791881.409-NODE-409-length-41323-cov-7.805346_pt1 | contig 41323 bp, 34 predicted proteins | sample MGYA00510161_ERZ791881 | MGnify/ENA primary metagenome ERZ791881 (study PRJEB30046, sample SAMN00792073) | human gut metagenome | study: EMG produced TPA metagenomics assembly of the A metagenome-wide association study of gut microbiota in type 2...
CTATGTGGTTTAAGATTTTTTATCTTTACCCCCTTGACTTTTTATAGTTAGTCTTGGTCAGAAAGTGCCTGTACTAACAGCTCTGTCAGAATATCTTCTTGTCCTTTGGCGGATATTTCTACCTTAGTTGTATTAATTACTACCTCATCATTACCAGAAGGGAAAATTAATATATTTTTAGCCGAAGCAAGTGAAGTAAAACTCAACAAGAGCATTGCTATAATCAACAGTCTAGAGTACATCTTTTGCATCTCCTTTCGGGTGACCAAGCAACGCAACTTTTCCTAACATCAAATTAGACATAAAAATGTAATCCACTTTCAATGTATAAGGATTGCTACGCAGATCGTCTATCTCCCAAAATTTATAATTCTTAGGCACTGCATACTCTGTCAAATCTGCTGTCGTGACACTTTTAACTATGATATCATCAATAACGCTAACGCTGTTGCCTTCAAGATTAATGACTGCTACTAAATTTTGTTTTTCATCAAAATAGTAACGAAGTTTATGCAAAGAATTATTAGCATCATTATATTGATAATCATAGTAACTTAAATTTTTACCATCAAAATTATCTACGCCATAAGCAGTTGCTACAGCTTTATTGCTATTGGGAAAATGTTCCCTTATTTCCGGATGTGAAAAAATTGAATCAAGTATTCCCTTAACATAATGCGGATAATCAGGTTTTAATTTATCAAACCCGTACTTGCCCACACTTGTATGTAAGCCTTGATTATGAATTCTACCTCTTGTTCCATAACAGTCAGCAAAGAGCCACACATCAGTATTTTTTTGTATACTGCCGTACTCAAAAGGAGCATAAACAACGCGTTTTACACTGCCACCACAATTAACATTTTTCCCAAGTTGTTGCAAACCAGTTACTTTTTCATAAACATAGTCATTATGCTGCATCAACGTATTGTTCCAGACAAATTTTTTACCGTCGGCATACGTACTCATGCGACAATCAATGACAAAGCTTCCTGTATTGATGATATCCAACTCTTTCTGCGGCATTGCATAAGAAATTTGTTGATACCAGCAACACAACAAAGTTAAGATGGAAAATTTTCGTAAGGATATCACCACTTAAACATCCCTTTCATTATTTTTGACCTGGATGGAGCAGCAACTAACGCATCATCAGTCGTAAGGCCAAATTTATAAATATCTATGACAATAGTCTGGCCAACAGTATAGCTTCCCCCTTTTAGTACTTTATCCATTGTTGCCTCAACGCCACCATCAATGTTGCTATATGTATGCACTAATTTGCACAGTTCGCCATTAAGAAAATAATAACGGCAAACCTCATTAATGCCATCTTTAGCGTCAGATACATATTCTTCAAATTGGTAAGCCTTTCCGTCCACTGTTTGTGTGCCGTTTTTACTATAATGTACACAATGGCAAAACGGCTGTGAATCTCTTAGCTGCATCGTTCCATCTTGCAACCGCCAATATTCTTTGCTTGGCTCCAAAGTCACAAATGCAGGGAAATAACCTAAAAACGTTCTTTCAAGCATATTCATATTACTGCCATACATAGCAGTATTTCCCGAAGGTTTAGAGAAAAAGTTGACATATTTTCTTACTTCACTAGGATTTTGATTAATGCTTTCCAAAGACACATTGCCATTAACAGGACTGCCAAGACCAGTGTACCTGTTCTGACCTTTTACTAAAGCAAATGATGCAGAAAAGAGCATGTTGTCATCCGTGTACATTTCTGTTGTTAATATTTTGGAGTCTCCTTTTTTAGCTAACATTTCGACTAACTTGCTAGGCTGCTTAGCGAAAGTATTTTGAGCTAAAACAGGGTTAGAACTTATGCCTCCGCCTTTATGATGAAAACGAATACAGTATTCGTCAGAAGTCAGCACTTTATTGATTTGCTGACTTAAAGGTGTGTTGGCAACTTCTGCAAAACAGGTTGCAGAAAGTGTTGCTAACGCAAGGGTTAGCGATAAGAGTTTTTTCATTGTGTGAACCTCCATCTGCCTATTAATAAGGGTATTTAATTACATAATTAAACCCATTAGCGTTCCAATTAATAATTGCACTTTTACTATAAGTTTCATCCCAATAAGTTCTATGATGCCAACCTTTTTTAGGATTATTATGCACATTACTATGTACAACATGAATATTATTACCATCAACGTATAACACTACCATACTATGACCGCCTTTATGGTCACTATTATCACCAGTTCTAATTATATCTCCAGATTTCAAGGAATTAAGTGCATTATTTCCATACACTTTTCTCCAATTTCTTGGATTGTCTCCAGATATTTCATTAGCAATCATCAATGCAAATCCATGACATTCCCAAGCGCCAAAAGCCTCTCCTTGCCAATAGCTGTGTTGCGGATGAAGTTTTAACGATTTTTCAAACATTTCTTCCCAATTTGCTTTCTTAAATATATCCCTCGTTACCCAACCTTCTTTCATGCCACCACTACTCGTTCTATAACGAATATGGTACGAACTTCCACTTTCTTCAAAAACAGTAACCGGATCTGCTGTATCTACGCGTCCTTTTTTCACTGTCAAATTGTCGTTTTCAAAAACATCGCAGTTACGCTTCGGCCATTCACGCCATTCATTATATCTTTCATCTTCACCCGGTTCCCTGTGTTCTAATTTCCACTTCTGCGCAGCAGAACCGTTATATTGGAATAATTGTATCCTAGTATTATTAGCACTGCCACCACCGGAGACATCTAAAACGCCGTTAACATTTTTTGGCTGAATAATATAATAACCATTACCTGCATCAAGGAATCTGAACTCCTGGCAAAAGCCACTATAATCCCACAAAGTTATCGGATTGCCATTTGCATTGGAGCCATTGTGGTTATTCAAAGCTAAACCGGAATTTTCTGCAGTAATTTTATAATAACCATTATTTAATTTAGTAACCTGCCATTTTTGATGGCTTTTCTGCTTATGATTCTGCGAATTCTTGCTATATATTACAACAGGTACACTGCGGTCTTTGCTGGCGTTTAAAACTGTAAGCTCGGAATTAGGTGCACACTGCGGCTGAATTGAATATAATCCATTATCCACATTTACAGGCACAGGAGCAGCAGAGGTCTGAATAAATCTCCATTTTTGATAATTATTATTTTCTCTGGCCCAAACAACTACATTAGTCTGAGCAGTTGCACTATTATTAGCACACGCTACAGCAATACCTTCCTTTGCCAAGGGTTCAATGAATACTCCGGCATCATTGTTACGTCTTATCGCTCTAAACTTTTGACATTTGCCGTTAGCTGCTTCTTTTTCATACTGCCATATATTACTGCCGTTACTTGTTTGTCCGAATCTTAAATCCACATAACCATTACAGCCTGTTCTAAGCGTAAAATAGCCATTACCAACATTATTAACGTAAAATCTCTGCGCTACATTACCATTGCTGTTGTACAGTTTAATATTTACTTCGTTACCTTCTCTGGCGCCATCTACATCAAGACGCATACTTTCGTTAGCCAACGGAGCAATTTCATACCAACCATTCTGTATATTAACGACTTTATAATTTTCAGTTACAGGTGGTTTCATGCTATTCAATTTTGTACGTAATTGTGATAAATCTGTTGACGTAAATTTCTTATCGTCGTTCATATCTGCATTATAGTGATAAAAGCCAGCTACCTTCTGCCCAATCACATATTGACTAAGCAATTTATAGTCTGCTTCGTCAATCTTGCCATCTCTATTTACATCACCTTTCAAAAAAGGCTTAGGAGGATTAACAAAATAAACCAAGTAATTATAATCAGTAATATCCACTACTCCATCATTATTCATATCAGCATCAGCTTTATTAATAGCAACAGAGCTATTTTTTATATATTGATCAAGTAATTTCAAATCATCACTATCAACTTTTCCATCACCATTTACATCACCTTTGAATCCGGTAGCAGAAATACTCGTAGCCATATTCAGCCAACCAATAGCTTTATAAACGCCCTTGCCATAGCAATACACCTGCACCATATTTCCCTGCTGCCCAAGCACTTTATAAGTTCGTCCTGCACCAGTCATATACATAACTTTAGTTTTGTTGGCATCTGTGTATAAAGGCATATCATAGGCAGTAGTTTTTTCCGGCAAACTTGCAACCCTTGCAAGATTACCATTCAAACTAATATCTTCTGTCCTTACATAAATAGTTTTATAACCATTAGTTCCTGGTCCAGTATACACAACGCTTGTATATCCATTATCATGCACAAAAATATCTAAAAAATAACAATTATCTTCTACTCTTTTACATTCATCAACACTCATATAACGCAATATTTTCCCAGATGTTAATGAAGTATATATTGGGAAAGTATTTTTAATTGGATTTCCCTCTAGAACAGTCAATACTTCTTTGGGTTTCACAACAGTATTACTCGGTACATTAGTATCATTAACGTTGTTATTTGTATTATTACTGTTAGTGGTGGCAACATTAATCCAACCGATAGCATTCGCCCTACCATTCGTCCCCTCATAAGTATATACTTGCATATTATTGCCATTTTGAGATAATATTTTATACTTTCTACCAGACTTTAAAGTGAACATACTTCTTTTCATTGTAGAATCAGCATATAGTATAGTAGAATTGCTTAACTGCTTTTCCGGTAATTTATTTAATAAAAATATATTATTTCCTCGTGTCAGGTAAGTAGTTTTTATATATGCTGTATTTTTCTGTCCAGATTTATTTAAAAATACAACTTTAGCCATGCCATTGGAATATATTTCTATGTTCTGAAAATATGTATTATATGTATTCAATGACATTCCGCCCAAACCCAAATACATTCTAATTTTGGTATCCGTAAGAGAACTATAGGTTGGTATCAGATTAGTATTAGGATCACCACAGACTACATATCTTAATAATAATATTCTGTTATTTTTATTAGATATACTACTTATACTGGTATTACTACTATTATTAGCATCTACTCCATTAGCCAAAGCCTGTGACGAACCGCAAATCAGCGCACACATCAATGCCGCTAACACTTTCTTTCCATTCTTATTCATGATGCTTCCCCCTATCTTCTACGTCTAGCTGTACCATCCATCTTAGCCAAAATGCCCATCTTGCCATATACTAAATCATCGGCAGCTTTAGCAATAGCATTATGAACCTGTTCTTGGCTAACTTCTTTCGTACCAAATTTGACCGTATGCCCAAAAGAATTTGTTCCATCCGTATCGGAATAATTATCATAACTCGTATTTAACTTTTTCCACTTAATTTCATTATACGTACTAGTCGATTCGCCTTTACCTCTTGCAGCTAAAACAATACGGCCTGTTTCAACATCAATAAAACGAGCAACAACATTTGCGATAACTGTATGCTGATTATTGCCAATACCACCAATCGTATTGTTATCATAACCTATAGTTTTTTCTTTCAAGCTACAGCCAACAACACTGCCATATAATATGTACTTAACACCCGTTAATCTGCCAATCTGTACAGCAGTTGCAGGATTAACCATTCCCGTCAGATTCAAATGATGTTCACTCATAATTGCCTGCATCTGTTCACGTTCGATAATAGAAAATCTATCACTATCAAGCAAAGCATCAAGCACATAATCCGACGCTACTCCAGCATCGGTCAAAGAAATTTGTCCTTGTACTCCTGAATCTGCATTAGTAGAAACCGAAGCATGATTACTAAACGGCATAATAGCTATATTCGGATAATTCCCCAATCCTGCAAAACATGTTGAACTAATCAACACGCTCACCAATAAAACAACTTGCATCAAAATTTTTCTCACTATCACGCATCTCCTAATCATTTATCAGCTTTCCTATATTTTTTAGGAATTTCAAATACGGACATATCCGGTATTTCTGTAGAAAATTCCAGCACATCTCTTAATCTGCTCAACTTCAACTCATGCTCATCATCATAAAAATTAAACGCCATAAATTTCAGTTCTTTGGTATCTGTATCAAAGAAAAACCAATGCTCTATTTTATCAGAGCCACCATATTTATACATTTCAGCTATGTAATCTTTGCCAAACAGCTTGACTAAATTACATCTTTCCGGAAGCTTTACACCATTCTTTTTATCAGTTAAATACATCACAGAATCACCATACAAATAGCTGTACTCATGTATACCAAATTTCTGATGTCCACTTTTATCTGGTTCGCTATTTATACGCTTATTTTTTTCATATCTGAAGCCGTCAATCTCTAGTACCTTTTCCACAACCTTTTTCTTGCCTTTTGTTTCTAGATAATAGCTTGCGCCATTATTGAAAGCAGCAGTAATATATTCTAAATCGCCGCTAAAACCTGTTTTAAAAATGTGTTTACCACCGGGATTAATAAAATTTTTGTTTTCTACTGTCTTTAAATACGATGTCCCTTTAACAGAAAATTTTTGTCTATACGCTTCCGAAGGTAATTCGCCCTTATAAACATTACCTATCTGCAAATCAGCTGACCGCGCCCAAGAATGTACATAATGCTCTTGCTGATACTTTGCCTGACTGGTTGCAATCGAAGAAATAACGGAACCCAGAAAACCACCAAATCCAGCTTCGGCTTTCGGCATAGCACTCGCGCTAAATAACATGCTTGCCGTTAATACACCACAAATCATTTTCTTCACAAACATCTACCCCTTTGCTAATTAAAATTTTAAAACGCCTTTTTTCATATCCTCACTCATCTGTTTCATCACTTTTTTACTGATTTTTTCAAGTGCTTCCACAAATAACTGATTATTAAGCTCATCTGATCCGATGGCAACACCTTTGTATTTCCATAAACTTTCTTTAGAAGCCCCTCTTTGTTGCGTCAACCAAATAACCTCACCGGTATCAGCTTTAATCAGACGAATAGTGACAACAGCATCAAGATACGGAGCTTTGTAGGAAAAATCATATGCCGGAAAAGGTGACATAAAGCTGCTTTCACCTGTGCCAAGGTAATCTATTGAACCATGCAGTAAATACTCGGCATGATGTGCTTCTCCTAAATATTTTGTTTTATCCGGATTAACCTTATCTCCTATTCTTTGCAAACAGGCTTGCCCTGCAACACCATCATAGATGGCATCAAAATCATCAGTATCAACAATATTATCTGCATTGCTTCCATTCAAGCTTTGCTCTGCAATAATGGCTTCTTTTACTGTGCTGCGCTCTACTAAATATATCTCAGGAAAATCCATTATATCGGACAGCAAAAACTCTTCCATAACCTCAGCAGTTTGCCAGCTTTTATATGGTGTATTATCATCAAATGATAATACAACCATACTTGCTTCAGCAAAACATGTTGAAGAAATGCTAAAAGACAGCAATAAAGCTTGTACAATGTTTTTGATTTTCACAAAACATCTCCCCCGACTATAATTTTATTTCAAAGCGCTTGCTATTTACATTGTTGTCAAACTGCTTAAATTCCACCACAACTGCCTTAGCTTCATCGAATTGATAGTCACCAAAGCCATCATTTTTTACCATCTGCTTATGTTGATTCTTTAAGCACATTTTAAGCTGTCCATCTGCATAGCACATACGCAAAACACCGGCTATAGGCTCAACCAAATCATAATCGTCATAATCATATACAATACCATTTTTCTGCCACTTGCCGCTTTGCTTATATTGAACCTTATACCGTTTCAGTTCTCCGGTAGCTTCTGTTATCGGTCCCAGCATAGAGAATATTTCGTCATGCATTCCTTGCACTTCATTACGATATGATTCAAACACCAGCCCCGGTCCAAACCAACGCTCCATAGTACTTTTATCCCAACCTATACTATCAACATCTATGGGCTTTTTACTGAACGTATAATGGTAATACTCTTTTTGCGGTTCGTTATAGCGTTTGATTAAATAATAGTTTTGCTTTTTCTCACCTGTCTTTTCAACATAGAGATGTATATATTTTTTATCACCTAACTGCTCTAAAACAGCTTCTTTACGCAAGCTTTCCTGCTTCTCATTGCTGTGATTGTTATAGCTCACGTTACTCACAATTTGATAATTGCAGCTATTTATTAAGTCAATATAGTATTGCGAAGCTGAGGCTTGAGCACCGCAATTACTGCTAATCAGCATAAAAATCCCAGTAAACAACAAATATCCGCTAAAATATTTCACTTATTCCACCTCAAACTCTTTGATAGAATAATCATTAAGCACTTCAAATATGCTGTCATCGTCCAAAGGCTTCAAAGCATTAACCTTATTCAACAGCGCAAACTTTTTATCATTAGAACGATTGTAATATTGTTTGCTTATCGCATCCGAAAAGCAGATTAGTTGTCCATCTTGATAAAACAGCTGAAAATACCAAATTTCACCAATAGGCGAACCATACTCATTAGTTTTTTGATAAGTATAAGTTTCACAAATAGTATCTTCCCCCATAGTACGTTTTTCCTCAGAGCTTACGATTTGAACTATACAATTATCTTTCATCGGAAATAACAAAGTATTAAAAATAGTTGGTACTATCATATTTGCGCACATAACTTGCGATAAAGCCGGTTTTTCATTTATTTTTTCTGCAGTAGTCCAGTAACCGGAAGCATTAAATCTATCTAACGCATAAATTTTTCCATCTTTTACTAAATTAATATCTTCATTATTTATTTTACTTAAACTATGATTATAATAGGAACCATAACTCAAAGGCTCCATCTGCATACTCGCTACAACATTTTCACGATAAAAATCAAAGTAGTCTTTTGGCAGCTTAGTACCATAAATAACAATTCTTTCTTTTTGTGTTGCAAAATCGTTACGCTGATAATATTTATTATCACCCTTTTGTGCGTAAATATATTTATCAAGTGTTTGCAAAGGACTCCATATGCTTGGTTTTTGTTTCTTGGAAATCTCACCGTTTTTATCTTGTCTTGTTACCTGATATTCAATATAAAAGCTACCATCTGCATACTTCTGCTTTAAAGCATCTGTATAGCTTGCACTAACACTAGCCATAATACTAAAACTCAATAGCACCATACCAATAACTTTTCTAACATTCATTTCTAATACCTCATTAAGATACAAGCAATTCCATCGTATTATTCGTTATACCTTCATTAAATAACCCTAAATGGCTCTTCTCCTTCAGCATTCTCAGCAAAATATGCAGCTGCTGATTGCTTTCAATATCAATAACAGCTTTACCATTTTGATATTCGCGCATATATACTCCCTGTACACCCTTAAGACTTTTTAAGTCAGCAACCAGCTCTGCCAGCTTTTCATCATCATTTACAGATGCAATTATCTGCAAGCCCTCAAAGGCTTTCGCTGCTTTTTTTCTTAATATTTTCCCTACTTCAGCAGCAACATTGGCAGAAGCATTTTTTAACGCTTTATTATTTGCTGTATTTTCAGAAATATCTATTCCCTGGCCACGTACAGAAAAGGTTCCCTGTATGTTACCGGTAGCAAGCATTATAACTTTACCGGTAATATCAGCAGTCCCCCGTACAAGCTGTGTATCTACCGTTGTTCCGTCCTGCTGCAGAAGATTTATCTTTGCTGCATCTACATTACTTTGTGCAAGCACCAAAACATCCACACCAAGACCTCCTGTATCTCCTATCAAATTAGTATCGCCATTATAAAGACTGTTCAGCAAAGTTGAATTTCTCAACTTTGCCACTATGTTAGCATCCATAACATGAGAAAAGCCCATGCTTAACAGCTTGCTATTTACGGATTCTTCCGTGATATCATCGTAGCTTTTTTCCGGAGAACCATACTCGCTCACTGTCGCATTCTTAAAAACCACTACACCAATCCGCGGATCTCCCAAGGCTTTTATCATTTCAATGCGATTCATCAGCTCCGAATCCGGGTTGGTATTGACATCAATCTTAGCACGGACATAATAGCTGCCATTTCTTTTACCCTCATCAATTACACGCACATCCGTAATAAAGCCAACGGATTTAGCATAAATTTCATCGCTTACCACCGAAGCCTGACTCACCAAGGTTTCGGAATTAATATATGTACCGACAACCTGCTCCACTGCATTGCGTTTGGCATCGCGCAACGCACTGTCCCTGTCTTCACCGACACCGGAAACATCAGCAATCTGCGCATATGTAATATTATTCAATGCCAACAAAAGCATAGCTGTTACAACCTTCCATCTCATTATAGCTCTTGCCCTCCAATGTATATCTCTAATACCCATTTTTCCCCCCCCACTACACAATAGCGTTTCTACGAAGTACTTGTCTATTAGTTCGCAAAGCATCGTCATATAGGGGTATCTCTTATCAATGCTCATATATATCATTATAAAATTTCCATTATACTTTTAATTTTAACCAAATTGACATACATCTGACACATGTGACAACTTTTGTGACAGGCTTTTTGCATATTCAAGACTTTATTATTGTCACAATTTAGACTATAATATAAATATTAATTGATGAACTATCTTAGGAAGGGTTTTGCTTATGACATTATTTGCGGATACGCTCAAAAAGTATCTGGATACAAAGAATACAACAATTTACACTATTTCAAAAATTAGCGGTGTAAACAGAACAATGATACAGCACATGAAGGTTGGTAAGCGTATGCCTGCGAATGTTGCAGACGTAACTGCTATTGCCAAAGCCATGATGCTCAACCCCAGTGAAACAGCAGAATTACTGCGCGCCTATCATATATCACATATGGGAGAAGAAAACTTTTTCCGTCGTGAGCACGTCAGCAAAATCATCTCCGGTTTTTACGATATGAATTCTGCCGACGAGCTTGTGATCCCCACAGGTGTGCAGGATATGCTTGAAATGAATGAAGCTCTGAAAATAATCAACGGTCAGGGCAATATCAATCGCATTTTGAAGGCGGTTTTGGAAATTGAAGCCAATAAAAAATCAGGCCACATCAAATTAATGGTACAGCCTGAATATCAATATATTTTTGATTGTCTTACTTCCATTGATTTTAACCGTAACAACACGCTTGTGGAAGCTATCATCGTTTTTGACAAAAACGAAGGACATAAAAGCACAACCTATAACCTTAACATCCTGCAAAAGCTTGTGCCTATTTTATTCCAATGCGAGGTTTTCCATCCTTACTATGTTTATGACAATGTTGATACGTTGTTCAACAACACCAGTATGCTGCCGTTCAAAATCATCACCAGTGATTTCGTGCTGGCAGTGTCCTATGAACAGGATAAGGCTGTGCTTTGCAATTCGCAGGATATGGTAGCACTCACCTGTGATACCTTTCAAAAAAGCCTCAGTGTTGCCAATCCTATCTGCCACACCTTCCATCCTACGCCGGAGGAATATTTGCAGTCCACCTTCCTCAGCGACGAGGAAATAAACGCTGAAGAAGTGCATGAGCTTTTTTACCAGCCTTGCTTCCCCAGCTTCTGCCCGGAAAGTATCCTCATGGATAGATTGAACACTGACATTATCCCGCCAGAAATGCAGGGAGTTATTGCCGATTACTTTGCTAAAATCCGCTCAAAATATAGCTCTCACAGCATTTCCTTTACGCTTGAAGGCTTAAACCTCTTTATGGAAACAGGACGTGTAACAGAAATCCCTGATTTCATGTACACCTACCTGACGCCGCCGCAACGCCTGGCGCTTTTAAAGAATATTATCAACAGCGTAGAGGACGGCAGCTTCACACCAAGGATTGTGCGCAGCGAAAAGCTTTCCGTACCGTCACCCATTTGCATTTGCGCGCCAAGCGAGCAAAATATTATTATATATTACTTCAGTCCCAATAAAGGACAGTATATCTTCCATCTGCAGGAATTAAGCCTGGTACATGCATTCCATGATTTTCTGGTTTATCTTCCGGAAAGCAGTATGGTTTATTCTGAAGAGGAAAGTAAGGAGCTTCTGCATTCTGTCTACGAGAAATACAAAAATCTTTATAATTGATAAGTAACATCAAAAAGGTCGGAACAAACAAACTTTACAAATTAAAGAATCGCTAGAGTTAAGTATTTTTTAATTTTTTGCACTAAAAAACCAGTGGAAATTTACCTGACGGTAAACCTCCACTGGTTTTTCTGTTCAAGGCTGGTTTTGTCCCAGCCTCGTTTGCTATCTACTCTTAAATTTTACATTTCAGAGAATTGGTCCTTGCCTACGCCGCAAAGAGGGCAAACCCACTCTTCCGGTACATCTTCCCAGGCAGTGCCTGCAGCAACGCCGTTATCGGGATCGCCAACCTCAGGATCATACACATAACCACAAACATCACATACCCATTTTGCCATTAGCTTCGTCCTCCTCTTGCCATAGCCTGCGCTTTTAAGAAAAGCTAAGCGCGAGCTACATAATAATTATTATTTTTGACCTATAATTATTATAGCATAGTATGCGAGGATATTCTGCAAAATAGCTGTGAACCTTTTTACTGCAGTGCCTTCTGCTTTTCCGGCAAATCCAAGCGGAAGAAGTCGTACAGCGTCTGCGCCGCCGCATGGTTCATGCCTTCTACCGCAGCTAATTCTTCAACACTCGCCGCACGCATAGCGTCCAACGTTTTGAACGCCTTCCACAGCTCCTGACGTCGCTTGGGCCCGATGCCTTCCACATGGTCGAGCACGGAAACAAGATTGCGCTTACCGCGCAGCTTGCGGTGGTAGGTAATAGCAAAGCGGTGCGCTTCATCGCGGATGCGCTGGATGAGGTGCAACGCAGCACCGTCACGGTCCAGCATGATGCTTTCGCTTTGGTGCGGCTTAAAAATTTCCTCCTCGCGCTTGGCCAGACCTACAACCGGCAAATCGTCAAGACCCAAACCGCGGATAACCTCCAGCGCCGAGCTCAGCTGTCCCTTGCCGCCGTCGATAACCACCAGGCTTGGTAAATCCTCATAATCCCGGTAACGACGATAGACAACCTCCTGCATGGATTTGAAATCATCAGGCTTGCCTTCTGCCGAAACGATTTTATATCTGCGGTAATCCTTCTTGCTGCTGGTACCGTTGCGGAACACAACCATGGAGGCAACAGTTTCGCTGCCCTGCGTATGGCTGATATCGAAGCAGTCCATGCGCTCCAGGGGATGCTCCAAGCCCAAGGCCTGCTGCAGTTCTTCGGCTGCCTGCAGGTCATTTTTCAGCGACAGGCTGCCCTTACGCAGGCGTTCATTCAGCAGCTTGACGGCATTTTCATTCGCCAGCTTCAGCAAATCCTTTTTCACGCCACGCTGCGGCAGCAGCAGCTCCACCCTTCGCTGTGCCTTGTCTGCCAGCCACGTTTCAATAAGCTGCTTTTCATCCGCATCCGGCAGGTACGGCAGCACCACTTCCTTGGGAATAAAGGTTGCTTCGTTATAATACTGCTTGACGAAGGCTGTCATAACCTCCTGCGGCGTATCGCCGCCGTCGGGCATAAAGAAGTTATCTCTGCCGATGAGCTTGCCCTTACGCACGAAGAACAACTGCACACACAAGCCCGTCATATCCTGCCCCAGGCCGAAGATATCCATATCACCGCCGTTATTAGTAACAGCCTTCTGCGCCTCGTTCAGACGTGCTACAGCCTGCAGCTGGTCGCGCAGCCGGGCAGCCTCCTCAAAGGCATAGTTATCCGCTGCCTCCTGCATCTGCTGCTTCAAATCACGCTCCAGCTCCGTGGTGCGTCCGTCCAACACCATGCAGACGGATTTAATCATCTTATGATAATCAGCCTTGCTGATGTAACCGGCGCAGGGCGCAAGGCAGCGCTTAATGTGGTAGTTCAGGCATGGTCGGTCCGGGTTCATTTTGCGGCAGGTGCGCAGCGGGAACATGCTGCGCAGCAGCTTTACCGTGGCATGCATAGCACCGGCGTCGGCATACGGTCCGTAATAACGGGCGCCATCACGCATGTGTCTGCGCGTTACATATAAACGCGGAAAATCCTCCTGCATGGTAACCTTAAGATAGGGATAGGTTTTATCGTCCTTTAGGCTAATGTTGTAACGCGGACGATATTTTTTTATCAGGTTGCACTCCAGAATCAGCGCTTCTACCTCACTGGAGGTAACAATAGTTTCAATCTCCGCGATTTTCGCCACCATCGCCTTCACCTTCGGCGTATGGCTGGCCAGATTGCGGAAGTAGCTGCGCACGCGGTTTTTCAGCACTACTGCCTTGCCGACATAAATAACCTTACCGGAGGCATCATGCATCAGGTAAACGCCGGGCTTTTCCGGCAGCACAGCCAGGGCATTTTTTATATTATCACTAAAGCCTGCGGCTAATTCTGTCATACGTACCACCCGTTCTTCTTCGCCTTAGCCAGCTCCTGCTTGATGTACTGTCCGGTATAGGATTTCTTGACCTTCGCTACCTCCTCCGGCGTACCGCTGGCAACCAAGGTGCCGCCATTGTCGCCGCCTTCGGGGCCGAGGTCGATAATATAATCCGCTACCTTGATAACATCCAGATTATGCTCGATGACGATAACGCTGTCACCGCCTTCGACAAGACGCTGCAACACATCCAGCAGCTTGTGTACGTCCGCAATATGCAGGCCTGTCGTAGGCTCGTCCAAGATATACACCGTGCGTCCCGTACTGCGGCGCGAAAGCTCCGTTGCCAGCTTAACGCGCTGCGCTTCGCCGCCGCTCAGCGTCGTCGCTGCCTGTCCCAGATGGATGTAGCCAAGGCCGACATCCTCCAGCACTGCCAGCTTGCGGTAAATACGCGGCTGATTCTTGAAGAACTCGCAGGCCTCGCTCACCGTCATATCAAGAACCTCTGCGATGGATTTGCCCTTATAATGCACCTCCAGCGTATCGCGATTGTAGCGTGCACCGTGGCAGACCTCGCAGGGAACATAAACGTCCGGCAAAAAGTTCATTTCTATCTTATTCATGCCGTCGCCCTTGCAGGCCTCGCAGCGTCCTCCCTTAACGTTAAAGCTGAAGCGTCCTGCCTTATAGCCGCGCAGCTTGGCCTCGTTGGTCTGGCTGAAGAGCTCACGGATAAAATCAAAGACGCCGGTATAGGTTGCAGGATTGGAGCGCGGTGTGCGTCCAATCGGGGACTGGTCGATATTGATTACCTTATCTGTATATTCTATGCCCTCGATGCTGTCGTGCTCCGAAGCTCGCAGACGCGCACCGTTGAGCTTGGCAGCCAGGGAATTATAGAGAATATCATTTATCAAAGTTGATTTGCCGCTGCCGCTCACGCCTGTTACGACAGTAAAGACTCCGAGCGGAATGCTGACATCAATATTTTTGAGATTATTGGCGCGGGCACCGTGAATCGTCAGCATCCTGCCATCGCACTCGCGGCGATGCTTAGGAACCGGGATAAATTTGCGGCCGCCAAGATAGGTACCGGTAACGGATTCCGGCACCTGCTTAATTTCTTCCACCGTACCCTGCGCCACTACTTCACCGCCATGCTCGCCTGCTCCCGGACCGATGTCGATAATCTGGTCGGCAGCATACATCGTTTCCTCGTCATGCTCAACAACAATCAGCGTATTGCCCAAATCACGCAAATGCTTGAGCGTTTCCAAAAGCTTGCCGTTATCGCGCTGGTGCAGGCCAATGCTCGGTTCGTCCAGAATATACAGCACGCCTGTGAGGCCGCTGCCTATCTGCGTTGCCAGACGGATGCGCTGCGCTTCGCCGCCGCTCAGCGTACCGGCGCTTCTGTCCAGCGTCAGGTAATCAAGGCCTACGTCATTGAGGAACTGCAGGCGTGCCATAATCTCCTTCAAAACCTGATGCGCAATTATTTGCTGCTTCGGCGTCAGCACAAGCTTTGTAAAGAACTGCAGGCAGTCGCGCACCGTCAGCGCCGTAACCTCGCAGATATTTTTACCGCCGATAAGAATCGACAGAGCCTCTGGCTTCAAGCGGCTGCCGTGGCAGGCAGCGCAGGGAGTGCTCGTCATAAACTCCTCCAAATCCTGACGCATAGCATCGCTGAAGGCTTCACGGTAACGACGGCGCAGCACGTTCAAAATACCGTCAAAGGTTGTGTTGTGCTCCTTGACCTCGCCCTGCAGATTTTCGTACAGGAACTTAAACTTGCTCTCGCCGGCACCGTCCCACAAAAGCTGCTGCATCTCGGGCGTCAGCTCATTCCATTTGGTGTCGTAGCTATAGCCATAGGCAGCAAGAACAGCGCCCAGCTGCTTCATAAAATAGGAATTCAGATTGTTGCTGAAGCAGGCAATGCACCTGTCGGCAAAGCTCTTGTCAGCGTCAGGAACTATCAAAGCCTTGTCAAACTCCATATGCATGCCAAGGCCGGTGCAGTCCGGGCAGGCACCGAAGGGATTATTGAAGGAAAACAGACGCGGTTCAATCGCCGGCAGGCTGATGCCGCAGTCATTGCAGGCAAAATGCTCGCTGAAAAGCTGTGTTTCCGTTGCTTCTCCCAGCGTTGCCACCTCCGCAAAGCCATCGGCCAGCTTCAGCGCCGTTTCCACGGAATCCGTCAAACGCTGCCTAATGCCTTCACGCACCGCCAAGCGGTCGATGACTACAGAAAGGCTGTGCTTTTTATTTTTCTCCAGACGGATATCCTCATCCAGTGTGCGCACCTCACCGTCGATATACATACGCACATAGCCTGCACGCCGCATATCGTCGAGCACACGCATATGCTCGCCCTTGCGCCCCCGCACCAGCGGTGCCATCACCATAAAGCGGCTTCCCTGTGGCAACTCCAGCACCTTGTCGACTATCTGCTGCACGCTCTGCTGCTCGATGAGCTTGCCGCATTTAGGGCAGTGCGGTTCACCTGCGCGTGCGAATAAAAGACGCAGATAATCGTAGATTTCCGTTACCGTACCTACGGTAGAACGCGGATTGCGGCTTGTTGTCTTCTGGTCGATAGAAATTGCCGGACTCAGGCCTTCGATGTAGTCCACATCCGGCTTGTCCATCTGTCCCAAGAACTGGCGGGCGTAGGCCGAAAGTGATTCCACATAGCGGCGCTGGCCTTCGGCGTAAATCGTATCAAAGGCCAGACTGCTTTTGCCGCTGCCGCTGAGGCCTGTGATAACTACCATTTTATTGCGCGGTATTTCTACCGTTATATTTTTCAGGTTGTGCTGTCGCGCACCCTTTACAATTAAAAATTCTTGCATATTTTTTACCTCTGTTAACAAAAGGCAGAAGCTGCTCCAGCTGCTGCCGGCGATAGTATGTTTATATTATAGCACACTGCTAGGATAAACGCAGTAAAAATGCTTTTCCGGAAAATTACGCTAAAAGTTAATTTTTATATTAGGTTGCACTAAAAGCAAAACCCTCGGCTTACAAATTCACTGCAAACCGAGGGCATTTTTCGTTTTAAATTATTATTGTTTCAGGCACTGCGCTTGTCTGCCAGTTCTCTTACCTGTGCTTCTGTTATCTCCAAAATGCTTGCTATCTCTCCTACTGACATTCCTTTAGCTGAAAGCTTTACTACAATTTTCTTATTATTTTCTCTTTCTGCTTCTGCAACAGCCTTTTGTGCTCTTTTCTCTGCATATTCTTCAATAATATCCTGCATGTAAGCTTCACGCTCCTTTGTGTTTTGCAAATATCCGCATTTGGCAGCCAATTCACTATAATGCATATTTCTCAAGCCAAGGTGGTTGCAGTACGCAAATATTATTTTACTTCTTCATACAGCGCACGCACGCAGGCATCTGCCAACGCACCGATGCTAGAAACGCTGCGCTCCTGCGGCAGTCCGGATGCATCATAGCCAAGCGGCAGCTCAGTGCAGGCGGTCATTACAGGAATATCACGCTCAGCCCACAGCTCCTCTACCAGCTCTTTCATAATAGCGCCGGCCTTTGCCAGCTGGTTAGCCTTAACGCAGTTGATAACCTCCTGAGATTTATCGCTCTGCTCCTCATTCGGAATGTACAGAGTCAGTCCGCGCTTTTCGGCATATTTCTGGTACAGTCCGCAAGCACGAGTACCCTTGGTGGACAGCATCCAGGCACCCTTTTCCGGAGAAAGCTCTTTGGCAGCCTTAACGGTTTCGTCAACGATATGCAGCAGCGGCACCGGCAATTCATCAGCAAACTGGTCGATAAAAAAGTGTGCGGTATTGCAAGGAACAGCAAGCACATCTGCACCCATATCGCACAGCTGCAGCAAATCAGCCTTCAGCTTCGGCAGCGGAGATTCACCCTTGCCGAAAATTGCCGTGCCGCGGTCCGGAATATCGCAGTCACCGATCATATATACAACAGGATGCTCCTGGTCGCAGTTCGCCGGGCATCTCATAGTGAACTGACGCAAGAACTCTGCAGCTGCTGCAGGGCCAAGGCCGCCGACAACACCTAATTTTTTACCGTTTTTCATCATTTTCTTTTCGCTCATATATACCTCTTCTTTCTTGTTCAGCATCGCTTATAGGATTAATAAATTGCTTATAATTTTAGCACACCGGGCTGTTATTTGCAAATATCACCTGCTGTATCCGCACACAAAAAGCCGTTGCCGGCCACCCCGCAAGGTGACAAGCAACGGCTAACTTTTGTTATTTATTTGCTAAGCCAGGAACGTACATTAGAAGAAGTTCTTGCTTCCTCTTTGTTGACCTGCACCTGTTCAGGCGCATAAAGCAGCAGATCGTCATTAATTTTTTTCACATCGGCATTAATAATGTAGCTTACACCGTTCAGATAATCAAAAATACGATATCTGAGTGCTTCGTCAACTGCATCAAAGCATACCATAATGGCACTGCCGTTCATCAGCGAATCAGCATATTCACGCACGTCCGCAAAGGATTTCGGTGTACGCACCATAATATTCAGATGTCCGGATTTCAACAGACGCGGACGGGTATATTCCTCCTGCTGCTCTTCCATTTCATCAGACCAAAAGAATTTCATTGCTGTATTTTTTAAACCCATGGCCATCAGCCTCCAAACCAAAACAGTTATTTAGACTATTATTCGCTGCCTATAGGCAAAAGTCCTGCTTAGTAATATTAATTGTAGCAGATTTTTAACAGATTGTCAAAAATTATGCCTGAACATTCTTCATACGGCCACGCATCTTACCGCGCTCCAGACGGTCCAGAACCTTCTTACGCATACGGATGCTCTTCGGAGTAACCTCAACCAGCTCATCGTCATTGATGTGCTCCAGAGCCTGCTCCAGAGAGAAGGTCTGAGGCGGAATCAGGCGGATAGCGTCGTCACTGCCGGAAGCACGCATGTTGCTGACATGTTTCTTCTTGCAGGGGTTAACGTCCATGTCGTCTTCACGGCTGTTTTCGCCAACCAGCTGGCCTTCGTAAATCTTTTCTGCAGGAACAACGAACATGGTACCGCGCTCCTGAGCATTGCCGATACCATAGGAAGTGGTTTCGCCGGTTTCAAAAGCAACCAGGCTGCCACGGGTACGGCCGGGGATTTCACCCTTATATTCTTCGTAACCGGCAAATACGTGGTTCATAATGCCGTTACCTTTAGTATCGGTGAGGAACTGGTTACGGAAGCCGATCAGGCCGCGAGCAGGAATCTTGAATTCCATACGCAGATAGCCTGCCATTTCGGTCATGTTCTGCAGCTCAGCCTTACGCAGGCCCAAGCCTTCCATAACAGCGCCCATGAAGTCCTGCGGTACATCGATAGTCAATGCTTCCATAGGCTCCATCAGCTTACCGTTTGCATCGCGATGCATAATAACCTTAGGTTTACCAACCTGCAGCTCAAAGCCTTCACGACGCATGGTTTCAATCAAAATGGACAGATGCAGCTCGCCACGGCCGGCAACCTCATAAGCATCCGGGCTTTCGGTCTCGGTAACACGCATGGAAACGTTGGTCTTAACCTCTTTGAACAGACGGTCACGCAGATGACGGCTGGTAACAAATTCACCTTCACGGCCGGCAAACGGACTGTTGTTAACGTAGAAAATCATAGACAGGGTAGGTTCGTCAATCTTGATGCCCTTAAGAGCTTCCGGATTTTCGCTGTCAGCGATAGTGTCGCCGATGTTAGCGTCCTGCAGACCGATCAGAGCAACGATATCACCTGCTTCAACCTCAGGCACTTCTACACGCTTCAGGCCCTGATAGGTGTACAGACGGCCGATTTTACCGTTACGGTTGCCTGCTTCATCCATCAGGATGATGTTTTCGCCGTTGTGGATGGTACCGCGAACTACACGGCCTACAACAATACGGCCTACATAATCATCATAGTCCAGGGTGTTAACCAGCATCTGCAGCGGTGCATTAACGTCAACATCCGGAGCAGGAATGTTTTCCAGAATTACTTTGAACAAAGGCTCCAGAGAATTGCTTTCCTCGTCCATGGACAGTTTGGCAATACCGTTACGGGCGGAAGCCAGAACAACCGGGAACTCCAGCTGATCTTCATCTGCATCCAGCTCAATGAACAGGTCCAGAACTTCGTCAATAACTTCATCAACACGTTGGTCGGGGCGGTCAATCTTGTTGATTACAACAATCGGTTTCAGGTGCTGTTCCAATGCTTTACGCAGTACGTATTTGGTCTGCGGCATCGGGCCTTCATAAGCATCAACCAGCAGCAGTACGCCATCAACCATGGTCAGTACGCGTTCAACCTCGCCGCCGAAGTCAGCATGGCCCGGGGTGTCCAGAATGTTGATTTTTACGCCGTTGTGCATAACAGCGGTGTTTTTAGACAGAATGGTGATACCACGTTCACGCTCCAGAGCATTGGAGTCCATAACACGTTCTTCAACGCGCTCGTTAGCACGGAAAACGCCGCTTTGCTTCAGCATAGCATCAACCAGGGTAGTCTTGCCATGGTCAACGTGGGCAATAATTGCTATATTACGAATATCGTTTCTAATCATTATTCCTTTTCTCTCCTTCATAAAAGACAAGAAAAAGGATGCTTGTCAAGTGCATCCTTTCACAGTATTACTAAACTATTTTATTATATGCTTTTTCCGTCATACTGTCAATAAAATTGTCTTGAAAGTTACAGAAAAGCTTGTAAGATGCAAGGTAAAGGGATTAGCGACAAAGCCTTGCATAAACTATTTGCTAATAAAGTAGTATCTTGCTAAACGCAGACATGAAAAAAGCCTGAGAGCTGAACTCTCAGGCTACGCTTGCTATGGCAGGGGCACTAGGACTCGAACCCAGATCGACGGTTTTGGAGACCGTTGCTCTACCATTGAACTATGCCCCTATGGAGCGGAAAACGAGATTCGAACTCGCGACCCCCTCCTTGGCAAGGAGGTGCTCTACCACTGAGCTATTTCCGCATTGGCGACCCGGATGGGACTCGAACCCACGACCTCCGCCGTGACAGGGCGGCATTCTAACCAACTGAACCACCGGGCCAATGTCAGTGTGTCTGACAGTTATATATATTACCATACGTTTTGCGTTTTGGCAAGAGGTTTTTTTGAAAAAATTTTAGAGAAAGTTTTTCAGCGCCAATTTGTCCACCTTACCGCTTTCATTATGCGGCAGCTGCTCCATAAAAACAAACTGCTTGGGCAGCTCATAATCCTCTAAGGTTTGCCGCAGCAGCTTAACCAGCTCCTGCTTGCCGTACTCGCGTGCCGCCCCCACAAAAGCAATAAGCGCATCGGCATCGTCCACATGACGGCAGATTACTGCAGCCTCCTCAACGCCCTCCAGCTCGGTCAGCGCGGTGCACACCTTGACTGCAGAAACCTTGCGTCCGTTGACGCTCACAATATCATCCGTGCGCCCCAAAAAGTGCAGGCGACCTTCCGCATCCAGCTGCCCCCTGTCCTTCAGGGAAAACGGCAAAGAAATTTCCTCTACATGATAAGGCGTATCAATGAAAATTTCTTCATTACAAACGCTCACCTGCACGCCCTTGAACGGACGTCCGATAAGTGTGCGGTCATCCGTCATTTCTGCGGCTTTGATATAGGTAATGTAATTCAGCTCGCTGGCACCGTAGTACAGCGTGATATCCGCATTGGGGAATACCTGCAGCAGTTTGTTCGCCTCCTGCCTGCCCATGCTCTGCGAGCCGCTGATGATACTGCGCACACGCAAATCAGGCTCACGCAAAAACTTGGGCAACAAGAGTAGCTTGGACGGAATCAGATAGATTGCGTTCACCGCATAGCGCTGCATCAGCTGCAGCCAATGGCGCGGACGGAAGCGCTGCGTCACTGCCAAAGTACCGCCTGCAGCCAGCACGCCCATATAAATATTAAGATTGCCGGTAAAAGCCAGGCTTCCCTGACAAAAAATTACCGTCTGCTCATCAACGCCGAAAACGCGGTTCTGCTCCGGGAAAAAGTCCGCCCAGCTATGATAGCTGCGCCACAACAGCTTGCTTTTGCCGGTGCTGCCGCTGGTCATAACGCCCATGCAGGCCGCTTTGGGAATAGCCTCGCAGCTGAACTGCTGATTTTTGCTCACCTCGGTAGCAATAATAGGCACAGTTTTAGTGCCGCTATAGGCCAAAAAGCTGATTAACTGACGGGCAATGCTGCTTTCGTGGATAAAAACCGCCGGAGCGCTAAAATCCGCACGACTGCGTAGCTCGCGCGCCTCCTGCGCCAGTCTGGCGTAGGTATATTCTTCTGCGTCCTCTATAAGAGCGAGCTTATCCTGTTTTTGTTGTGCGATTAAGGTCAAGTAATCCATTTGCTTCACTCCACTCTTTCCAGCAGCAGCGCCGTACCAATGCCGCCTGCCGCAGCTACGCTGGCGGCGCCGTAGCGTCCGCCCCTTTGGCTCAATGCCTCCAGCAGGTGCAGCGTAATTATGCCGCCGCTGGCACCGTAGGGATGACCGTAGGCCAGCGCCCCGCCGAACACATTATATTTATCAACGCTGTGCGGAAAGCTGCGGGCAAACAGCACATCAATCACAGCAAAGGCTTCATTCAGCTCAAAGTCCGCGATATCCTGCTCCTGCAGTCCATGCTTGGCCAACAGCTTTTGCAGTGCGGTAACTGCAGTACGCGGACTTACCAAGGGATCGCCGCCGCAGGCTGTGCTGCCAAGCACCCTGGCCTGCGCCTTTAAGCCGTGCTCCCGCAGATATTTTTGCGAGCACAGCACCACAAAGGCCGCACCATCGTTAATGAGGCAGGAATTGGCCGCAGTAATAAATTCGCCGCCCTCCAGCACCTTAGGCATCCTGTCAAGCAGACGCTGGCTCATGCGCGGTCTGATGCCTTCATCCTTAACGGCACCGCAGACAGGAGCGATAATATTCTGCAGCAGTCCCTGCTCGCGCGCCTGCGTTGCAAGCGCATGGCTGCGCAATACCCAACTGTCCATTTCTTCCTTAGTAATGCCCTCGCGCTTGGCTGCAAGCTCCGCGCCCTCCAGCATTACCGTTTCGCGATGAATTCCCGGCATAAACTTGGCTACGCTGTACCAGTCATCGCCTGCATAATCCGGATGATTGGGATTATAGCCACGTCTTGGCTGCGTAGAGCTGCTTTCAAAGCCACCGGCAATAATTACATCAGCCTCGCCGCTGTTTATCTTTGCTGCGGCAACAGCAATGCTTTCCAAACCGCTGCCGCATTGCACGTCCACCGTAAAGGCCGGCACCGAAATATCTACTCCTGCCGTCAAAGCCATCAGGCGCGCAATATTGCCGCCGGCACCCACACCGTTGCCGGCAATGATATAATCAGGCTCGCACAGCTGATATTTTTCCATCACCTGCTTAAGCACCTCCGCACCTAGCACCTCCGCCGGGATATGACGATACATACCGTTGACTACGCCTACGTAGCTGCGCAGGCCACCTAAAATATATGCATTTTCCATCTTAACACCTCTATATCCGAAAAAAGCTGCCTGCCACCTGCCTTGCGGCAAATAGCTGACAGCTCTTAAATTATACCTTATTTATCTGTTATCAGTAAAGATACGGTTAATCGGTCCTGCGATAACTGCGGCAGCCAAGCATTTAACAATATCCAGTGGAATAAAGGGCAGCGCGCCTGTCAGAATCGCCTTGTCCCAGGGCATACCGGTAATCAGCTTCAGCTGTACAACGCCGAACACATAAATCAGCGGAATGCCGATAACACAGCCAAGCAGAGCGTAACGCTTGAAGTTGTATTTTTCTCCTTTGAAATATGCTAGGAAAACAGCAGTAACCAAGAAGCCGATAATATAACCGCCGGTAGGTCCGAACAGCTTGCCCGGTCCCGCACTGCCGCCGGTAAATACCGGCACGCCTGCCAAGCCTACCAAAAGATAAACCAGCATGGTCATAAAGGCCTGCTTAGCGTTCAGCACATAGCCTGTAAGATTTACAATCAAAGTTTGCAATGCAAGCGGAGAAAGAGAAAACGGCAGCGGAATAATAATATACGCAGATACGCAGTTCATTGCTACCATCAGCGCCATCTTAGTCATTTCCGCAGTCTTGTTGACGCTTGCTCCTCTATGATTCTTATTGATTTCTGTACCAGAAGTTGTCATTTCCATACACCAGCCTTACTATAATTCTTTAATCACAAAAACATTTATTGCTCCCACATAAGCAGCAAGCTGTCCTTCTGTCCTGTAGATGCACAGCTCGTCGCCTGCGTAAACAGGAGCGACAAAGGTAATGCGCCAGTCCAGTGTTTCCAGTGCCAGCTCACGCTGCAGCCAGGCAGCCATGCACAGCCCCGGCACGATGGGATGCTCACCCTTATGGATGACGTTTTCGTCACCGGTATAGGTAACATAGTCCGCTATTTCCTGTGTTGTAAAGGTGTGCTTTGTCAGCAAATCGCCTTTAATTGCCTCCGGCTCCAGCGGCTTCGTGCCTAATTTATGCTTAGGCAGTACCAAAAATACCCGCAGCTCCTTAGCCAAACTGCCGTCTGCCGCAGTTCCCGCTACGCGGATGATTGATTTGCGTTCCTTCGCCAGCAGCACCTGATTCGCCATAGCCTCTGCCGGCTGATGAATATGTGCCTCTGCTCCTGCCAGCACCCAGCCGCCGAAGAATTTGGCATCGCTGTCCGCCAGCTTATGTGCAAGCTCTAACATTTTTGCATTTTCCTTTCATCTGAGCAGCTTATCGTTATCTGCTTCACGTGCTTTATTATAATGCAAGTGATGTAAATAGTCAACTTATTGGATACTATTGGTTTACCATTACGCTAAAAGAAATGCCGCAAAGCATTTCCCCGCTCACAGAAGGAAGTAAACCGCTCCTCCTATCAACAGCAGGCCCAGAAAATTGTAGTGCAAAAAGGTACGTACATATTTTCCTGCCTGCGAGGGATGCTCTGCAGCATATAATTTGTAGGAAATCACGCTCGCCATCGAAGCAATCATCGTCCCCAAGCCACCGATGTTAACGCCTAAAAGCAGCGCGTCAGCTTCCTTAGTCAAGCCTGCCAGCAGCATAGCCGCCGGCACATTGCTGAGGAACTGGCTGGCCAGCAGTCCGGTTAAATACGTGCCTGCCGCACTGCCCATCAGCGACTGCTGCAAATAGCTTACCGCAGGACTGTGGCTGATGTTGCCGATGAATACAAAGAAACCGGCGAAGGTCACCAGCAGGCTGTAATCCACCTCCTGCAGGCGACGCCAATCGCACAAGGCCTCTACGCCTGCTGTCAGCAGCAAGGCCCACAGCTTGTCGAACCAATGCAGCACAGCACCGATGTTCAACAGCAGCAGTCCCAAAAAGAGCAGCAAAATTCCCTTGGGAGGCTGCTGCAGCTTTGGCAGCTCCAGCTTCAGCACGCTGTCCTTGCCATGAAATAATAACAATAGCAGATACGCCAGTGAAATTATTCCCGGCACAGCCATTACGGCGAAAAAGCTGCCGGCGGTATAAGCATAATGCGCATATAAAAACAAATTCTGCGGATTACCTGGCGGCGTCAGCATGCTGCCGAGGTTGGCAGCCAGCGTCTGCAGGATAATAATCCGCTCCATATCCATCTTCAAGGTTTTGCCGATAACCAGCGCCAACGGCACAAAGGTCAACAAAGCCACGTCATTCGTCACGAACATCGAGCTGATATAGGTAACCGCCAACAGCACCAGCTCCAGCTGACGCTTACTGCAGCATTTGTTCAGCAGCTCCACCGCCAGCCAGTCCAGAAAGCGTATCTCCTTCAGCTCCGCTACCACCAGCATCAGCGAAAGCAGTATCGCCAACACGTCAAAATCTATATAGGCAAGCTGCGGCCTGCTGTAAAGGCTGCTTACGGCAGCCAAAATAACCGCTATGCACAAAACAGGCTCACGCCGCCAATAATTCTTTATTTTTTGGATCAACAAAAAGTCACTCCCAGTTAGCCTGCGCCGCACACAGCGCCAGCGCCGATACACGCGCCGCCCCTGCATCCAGCAGCACCTGTGCCGCTTCCGCAAAGGTGCTGCCCGTAGTATAAATATCGTCGCAAAGCAGTACATGCTTGCCGCGCACCTTGGCATGCGGCAGCAGGGCAAAGCAGCCTGCCAGCTCCTGCTTTCTTTCTTCAGGCTTCAGCTCGTACAAGGGCTGAGTATGTCGCACCCGCTCCAGCAAAACCTCCATGCCCACGCTGCGTCCCTCCAAGAGGCCTGCAAACAGCTCCTGAGGCACATCAAAGCCACGCTGCTTGCGTCGCTCAGGCGCAGTCGGTACGCAGGTAATAAGGTCAAACTGCTGCAGCCAGCGCATTTTGGCCGCTGGCAGCGCAAGCTCCGCTTCCTCACGCAGCAACGGCAGCCAGCCTGCCTCACCGTCAAATTTAATTTTGTGCAACGCATCCTTAAACACGCCCTCATATTTATAAAGCAGCAACACTCTGTATAAAACGTCCGTCGGCAACGGTGCTGCCTGTCCCGCAAGATATTCCTCGCGCGAACAGCAGGGCAGCTGACGCTGCAGCAAATATTCCCTGCGGCACTGCTCGCAAATATAGCCGTTGTCAATATTAGTCGCACACACAACGCAGCGACGGGGAAAGATAAGCTCCTTCGCTACACGCCCGTAATAAACAAATTCTCTTAACCAACGCTGCATCAGAACACCTCGCTGCTTTCCTGCAGACGCTCAGCCAGCAAGCTGTAACGCCTTTTCGTCTTGTCATTTTCCACAGCGGTACGCACCGCGTTTTTGCTGCCGACAATCAGCACCTTTTCCTTAGCCCTCGTCACAGCCGTATACAGCAGATTGCGCTGCAGCATGATGTAATGACTCTGCACCATGAGCAAAATAACATAGGGATATTCGCTGCCCTGCGACTTATGCACGCTCATAGCGTAGGCCAGCTGCAGCTCCTCCACCTCACCCTGAGCGTAAGTAACGTAATCACCCTCAGGACGCTCCGGGAAGGCTACCGTAACATTTTTTCCGTCTATCTTGATAACACGGCCGATATCGCCGTTGAAAACATCCTTTTCATAATTATTGCGAATCTGCATAACCTTGTCGCCAATACGCAGCACGTTGCCCGGTATCGTAACCTCGGGCTTGGCAGCAGACGGCGGATTAAGATATTTCTGCAGCAGCTTATTCAGATTCTGCACGCCGCAGGGATTCTTATGCATAGGCGTCAGCACCTGCACCCTGCGCCAGTCACCGCCGGACGTAAGCTGGGCATAGGTACGTGCTACAAATTCCGCAGCATCCTGCTCGTTGGCAAACTCCTCCAGCGCAAACTCGCTGTCGGCACCGGCAAGAAACTCCGGCATCTGCCCACGGTTAATCTTATGCGCATTACGGACAATCGGACTTACCTCTGCCTGACGGAAAACATTTTCCAGACGTACAACAGGCATTCTGCCAGAACGGATCATATCCTTGAGCACCGAGCCTGCACCAACAGACGGCAGCTGGTCCACGTCACCGACGAAAATCAGCCGACAGCCGCCGGGAACCGCCTTAAGCAGATGATAGGTCAGAGTAATATCGAGCATCGAAGCCTCATCGATAATAATCGCTTCCGCATCCAGAGGATCGCTGTCATCCTTGCCGAAGCACAGGCCGTCACCCGTAGGCTGGTATTCCAGCAGACGATGTACCGTTGCCGCAGGATGACCGGCAGAATCCGCCAGTCTGCGTGCGGCGCGTCCGGTAGGCGCGGCCAGCAGAATGCGGCAGCCCGCCTGCTCCAACACATTCAGAATGCCTTTGACAACAGTTGTTTTACCTGTACCGGGACCGCCGGTGAGCACAAAGACACCATGCTCCAGCGAAGCATAAATTGCCTGACGCTGCGCCTCTGCCAGAGTAATACCGGCATCACGCTCCCATTTGGCAATAACATCATCCGCATTCACGCGCGTCACCGGCTTCGCCTGATCGCGCAGCTTCAGCAGACGGCGTGCGGTCTGCACCTCCGCCGTATACAGATATTCAGGATATATCAGGCGAATACCGCCCATTTCCTCCGTGCGCAGTAAATCCTGCTCCAGCAGGCTGCTGAAAACATCCTGCACCATGGAAGTGTCAACCGCCAATGCTCTCGCCGTTTCACGCACCAGCAGCTCCTCCGGCACGCAGGTGTGTCCCACGCCTGCGGCCTGCGTCAGCGCATAAGCAATGCCTGCGCGCAAGCGTGCCTCGCAGTCATGCTCCATACCCATAGCCATAGCAATTCTGTCCGCAGTTTTAAACCCGATGCCGGTAATATCCTCCGCCAGGCTGTAGGGATTATCCTTAATGCGGGTAATCGCCGTAGCGCCGTAGGTTGCCTGCAGGCGTGCCGCATAACCGCTGCTCACGCCGTGCGCCTCCAAAAACACCATCAGCTCACGCAAACCGGAAAGCTGGCTATAGGATTCACCGATAGCGGCAGCCTTTTTGGCGCTGATGCCGCGCACCTGTGCCAGGCGCTCGGGATAGCTGCCTAAAATTTCCAGCGTATCCGTTCCGAAGGCCTCCACAATTCTTGCCGCCGTCACCGGGCCGACGCCCTTCACAGCGCCGGAAGCCAGAAAGCGTTCAATGCCTGCTACCGAAGTCGGCTGCAAAACCTGCAGTGACTGTATATCAAATTGTCTGCCGAATCTCGCATGCTCAATCCAGCTGCCTTCCATAGCCACATTTTCGCCCATGTACGGCGCATTGCCATGATAAACGGCAGTAAAGCGTCCCTGCGCCTTGCTTTCCATACGCAGCACGCTGAACATGCCGTCATCGCTTTGAAACACTATATCATCAACTATCGCTTCCAGCTTTTCCATTTTCTCACCGCCACACAAAACAAATGTTTTTACTATAGCTATTATTATAACATAGTTTTCTCAATTAGGATAGCAATTTGACTTTACAAGTATTATAATTTTCGCTATAATTGAATGAGATATACACTATATATTGTTTCCGGCAAATCAGCGCCCTGCGCCTGAACCGGCTTTGTATTATTGTAATTATAAACATGAGGAGTTTTACACATGCAACCTAAGAAATTTACAGGAAAATTAATAGCCATAGATATGTATAACTGCGGCGTAAACGAAGTCAACGACACTGAAAAAGCAAAGACTCTGCTGCAGGAAGGCTGCGATGAATACCAGATGAACAGTCACGAGCTGCTCGTTTGTCAGGAAGAGGGCCAAAGCGAATATTCCATCTCCGCACTCTGCAAGCAAGGCCATGTAACTCTGCATGTATATCCTAAGCTCGGTTTCATTGCTGCGGATATTTTCAGCTGCTACGACGATGCCGACCCTGCGGGCATGGCACGCTATCTGCGCAGCGCCTTTGACTGCGACAAGGCTAAAATTACCCTGCTGGACCGCGGCGATTTCGGCAGCAAATACGATATGAAGCCCAACCACCGCTCCAATATCAAATTCATCCGCCGCACTCAGAACGTTACCAAAAACGTCGGCGCTCAACTGAAAAAAATGATGCTCAAGCCCCGTGGCATCTAAACGGGACTATAAGATAAACTTTTCCAGGGGTTGTATGAACAGCCCCTGTTTTTTCTTAAACCAAAGGAGATTTTTCACATGAAGTATTTAATGTGGGATGTAGACGGCACCCTCATTCTGTCCGGCGGTGCCGGCAAGGATGCCATGATTAAGGTTATCAAGGATTATTATTTTCTGGATGCCTTCGATTTCAACAAGTCCCTGGCAGGACGCACTGACTCGGATATCATCAAAAGCGTTGTTACCCGTCTGCGCGGACGCTGCAACAGTGCGGAAGCAGCAGGCCTGCTTATCCGCTACCATATGGAGCTGCCCAAGCAGCTGGCGCTGCACAAGGGCCGTGTTTTGAAAAACGTGGAGAAAACGCTGGGATATTTTTGCCGTCCGGACAGCCGTTACTGCAACTGCCTGCTCACCGGCAACACCGGCACCGGCGCTCATCTCAAGCTGCAGCATTTCGGTCTGGACCAATATTTTAACCACGAGCACAGTGTTTTCGGCGAAATCAGCGAAAACCGCGAAATGCTGGCCAAGGTTGCCTTCCACCGCCTGTATATGCAAAACGAGCAGGCCAAGCCAAACGAGCTTATTTTTATCGGCGATACACCTAACGACGTGCGCTGTGCCAATGCCATCGGCGCACCCTGCCTGATTATTTTGGAAGGCTCCGGCTATAAGCCTGAGGATTTTGCCGAGGTTAAGCCTTGGAAGATTATCGACTGTCTGCCGGATGATCCCAAACAGCTGGAGCTTCTGCTGGACGAAGCAGAAAGCTATACAGGAGGCCAAAATGCGTAAGAATATTTTCAAGACTTTGCTTACGCTTCTGGCTATCGGCATCAGCAGCACAGGCCTTGCCTACAGTAACAGTGATTTAAACGCGGTACTGAACGGAGCAAGCTGCCCCGGCGGCGACCTTTCCGGTGCCGATTTATCGGGAATGGATTTATCCGGCCGCGATTTTACCAACACCGATTTTACGGAAGCACGCCTTGATGCTACCAAGCTGGACAAAGCCAAGCTACAGGATGCCTGCTTCCAAAGCGCACTGCTGCCCAACGCCAGCCTGCGCGGTGCCAATCTGGCATATGCCAACTTCCGCTATGCCAATGCGTCCGGCAGCGATTTTACCAACGCCAGCCTGCAGGGAGCATATCTCAACCGCTGCCAGCTGCGTGGCGCACATCTGCTGAACGCTAATCTGCAGCAGGTAAAAGCGCAGGAGGCTTCTATGGACGGCGTACAGGCCGATTACGCCGACTTCAGCTTCGCCAACCTGCCCTACAGCTGGCTGCGCCGTGCCAGCCTGAAAAACGCAATTTTTCATGGCACTAACCTGTACAGTGCCCATCTGGAGCGCAGCGACCTGACGGAAGCAGACCTGCGCAGCAGCAAACTGGGCCATAGCAATTTGAACAACAGCAAGCTGGACAAGGCGCTGCTGGACAAAGCATTTTTGGAATACGCCGACCTGCGCGGTGCGGACATGAACTATACTCAGTTCGGCACAGCATTTTTGGATAATGCAAAATTGGATAAATAAATATAACCCACTCAGCAAAAAAGCTCCGACGATTGCCGGAGCTTTTTTTGCGCAACTAATCAGGAATAATCCTGTATATTAATCGTCAGTCCTGAGGATAAAACCCAGAAGGAGCATAACTGAGATTAATCATAATATTTTTCACTTGTGTATAGTGGTTCAAAATCATCTTGTGAGTTTCACGGCCGATGCCGGAGGTTTTATAACCGCCGAAGGGAGAATGCTCCGGAATCTGATTGTAGGTGTTCACCCACATACGACCGGTTTCCACGTTGCGTGCTACACGGATAGCCTTGTTGATATCCTTAGTCCAGACAGCACCGCCGAGGCCGTATTCACTGTCATTAGCCATAGCCACAACCTCGTCCTCATCGTGGAATTTGATAACTACGGCAACAGGTCCGAAGATTTCCTCCTGCGCCACACGCATATCATTGGTTACATCGGTAATCAGCGTAGGTTTCATGAAGGCACCCTTGGCCAGTTCACCCTCGGTAAAGCGTTCACCGCCGCAGGCAATCGTCGCGCCCTCCTGCTTAGCAATTTCCACATAGCTCAGGATTTTCTTGATCTGGGTTTCGTTAATCTGAGAACCCATCTGAGTATCATCATGCCACGGCAGGCCCACCTTAACCTTGTTGAAGGCTTTAACTAAGGCCGGTACGAATTTATCATAAATAGTATCCTGCACGAAGATACGGCTGCCGGCGCAGCATACCTGACCTTGGTTAAAAAGAATACCTAATTGAGCGCCGTCGATGGCCTGCTCAAAATCGCAGTCATCGAAATAAATGTTGGCACTCTTGCCGCCCAGCTCCAATGTTGCCGGGATAATGCGTTCTGCCGCAGCCAAGCCTACATTACGGCCAACCTCGGTGCTGCCGGTGAAGGCCAGCTTGGCAAACCCCTTGTGCTCCAGCATATATTGACCGGTTTTGCTGCCCGCACCGGTAATAACATTGAAAACACCTGCAGGCAGTACGCCGTCAATCAGACGGGCAAATTCCAGAATGGAAAGGCTTGCTTCCTTAGAAGGCTTCAGCACAGTGCAGTCGCCTGCTGCCAGCACCGGCGCCAGCTTCCATGCTGCCATCAGGAACGGGAAGTTCCAAGGGATAATCTGACCGACTACACCGATAGGCTCGCGCAGAATAATGGACAGGAACTGTTCGTTAAGTACGGATGCCTGACCTTCCTCTGCTAAAATGCAACCAGCAAAATAACGGAAATGCTCTGCTGCCATCGGAATATCCACGTTCATAGTTTCACGAATCGGCTTGCCGTTATCCATGCTTTCTACCATCGCCAGATGCTCTTTGTTAGCATCAATAATATCGGCAATTTTATTCAGCAGAGCGGCACGCTGTGCCGGGGTTGTCTTTTTCCAGGTTTTGAATGCTTCCCAGGCTGCTGCGGAGGCTGCCTCTACATCCTCGCGGCTGCCTTGGGCGCAAACTGCCAGATGGCTGCCGTCGGCAGGGCTTTCTGCATTATAGGTTGCGCCGTCGGATGCGTTGCGCCACTCTCCGTTAATGTATAAACCATATTGTGCTTGTAATTTTACTTTTTCCATAATAATGATAATCCTCCTCATTTGGCTCTTGCCCTTCACGCCGTTGTGATGGGACTTGTTTTTGCGATGTCACTATTGTATAATCAAAATGGTTCTATTAAAAGAATCAAAAACCAAAAATATTTTAGAACCAAGGAGAACCAGCACCTATGTTAACATATGACTTAGATAAACGCGGCAGCACACCGCTCTATGATTACTTATATCAATGCATCCGTCAGGATATCATCAGCGGCAGGCTGCAGGCAGGCGAACGCCTGCCCTCCAAGCGCACACTGGCACAGCATCTGAGCGTGGGCATCATCACCGTTGCCAACGCTTACGCCCAGCTGGCGGTAGAAGGCTACATCACCTCACGCGAAAAGAAAGGCTACTTCGTAGAAGACGTCAGCAGCTACCGCGTGCGCCGCAAGGCTGCAGCAGCAATGCTGCCGGAGGCAGCGGAGCGCGAATACTTTGCCGACTTCAAGGCCAACCGCATCAGCCTGCAAAACTTTCCGTTGGCGACCTGGACACGCCTGATGCGCGAAACACTTTCCGTACACAACGAAGAGCTGCTCAAAACTGTTCCCTACAAAGGCGTTTACGAGCTGCGCAAGGCTATTGCTGACTATCTGGCACACAACCGCGCTATGCAGGTTGACCCTTCGCAAATCATCATCGGTGCCGGTACGGAATATCTTTACGGCCGCCTGCTGCAGATGTTCGGCCATGCCTGCACCTTTGCCATTGAAGAACCGGGCTATAAAAAATTCGCCTCCATCTCCGCCAGCTTCGGCAATCCCTGGAAGTACATCCCCATTGATGACAACGGCCTGATGATTGACAAGCTGGAGGAAAGCGGTGCCGATGTAGTACATCTTTCCCCAGCCAACCACTTCCCCACCGGCATTGTTATGCCCGTAACACGCAGGCTGGAGCTGTTTGAATGGGTAAACCGCATCCGCAAGCGCTATATCATTGAAGATGATTACGACAGCGAATTCCGTTACACCGGTCGCTTTATCCTGCCGCTGTACGCGCAGGATACGCAAAGCCGTGTCATCTATATGAACACCTTCTCCAAAAGCCTTGTGCCCTCGCTGCGCATCAGCTACATGGTGCTGCCGCCGCGTCTTTTGGAGCGCTACGAACAGACCATGAGCTTTTACAGCTGCACCGTATCCAGTTTTGAGCAGTACACGCTGGCACGCTTTATTTCCGAAGGCTATTTTGAACGCCACATCAACAAAATGAAAAACTACTACCGCGAGCAGCGCCACAAAATTCTGGCTGCCATCCACTCCTCGCCGCTGGCCGCTGTTTCGCAGATAACCGAACGCAACGCCGGTACGCATTTTGTACTGCATATCAACACCAACCTGACGGAAGCAGAAGTGCGCAAGGCAGCACTGGCAGCAGATATGTACCTTTCCTTCTATTCCGATTACAGTCATAATACCGAAGAAAATAACGGCTGCACGCTCGTTATCAATTACGCTGCCATCGAGGCAGATAAAATTGCCGCGGTAATAGAACGATTAAGCAGCCTGTTCCCCGAATGCAACCAGATAAGCTGAATAAATACAGACCAGATTTAAGCGCAAAAAAGCATGCACCGCTTCTTACAGCAATGCATGCTTTTTGCTTTAATTTTTACAGCTCGATTTTCTGTATGTTGGCAATAGCCTCTTTGGCTTCGGCAATAATACGCTCCATAACATCCTTGCAAGGCAGAATATCATTCAGCACGTTCAGGCTCTGACCGCACATAACGGTACCGTTGGTAACATCACCTTCCACAAGACCGCTGCGGTTGGTGCCTGTACCCATAGCCATCAGCTCTTCTTTGGGAGCACCGGCAATTTCACGGGCAGTATACGCATCGGTAAAAGCGTTCGCCAGGCAGCGTACACCAAGATTACGGCTATAGCCTGTTGCTACGCTGTCAGTATCGGTTGCCTTGACAATGGCTTCCTTAGCAGCAGGATTTGCCGGGCATTCCTCAGTCAGCAGGAAACGGCTGCCCATCTGCACACCTGCGGCACCCATCAGCAAAGCTGCAGCCAGCGCACGGCCGTCGCTGATACCGCCGGCAACAAGTACCGGAACAGATTTAATCTGCGGCAGTACGTTTTCCATCAGCGCCATAGTAGTCTGCTTGCCGATGTGACCACCGGCTTCCATACCTTCAATAACCATAGCGTCAGCGCCTGCAGCTTCAATGCGCTTTGCCAGCTTAACATTAGGTACTACCGGAATAACCTTGATGCCTGCAGCATGAAAAGCAGGAATGTGCGGTACCGGGTTACCTGCACCCAAGGTAACAAAGGCTACCTTTTCCTCGCACAGCATAGCAATGATTTCCGCAATGTTAGGAGCCATCAGCATAACGTTAACGCCGAAGGGCTTGTCGGTCAGAGATTTTGCCTTGCGCACCTCGTCACGTGTCCATTCCACAGTGCGGCCGCCGCTGCCGATGATACCTGCACCGCCGGCGTTGGAAACTGCCGCAGCCAGCACAGCGTCACTCGTCCACGCCATACCACCCTGGATAACAGGATATTTTATACCTAAGAGCTCAGTTAATTTAGTTTTCATGATAATCACCTCGCAACAATTTTACACGCCTATTATATACTATTCTCCACGCAGTAATCGTGAATTATTTTTAAACTTTACCAAGTTTGTAAAGAATGTAACTAAGATGCAGTTTTAAGGTGCAAACTTACACTTAATTGTAGTTTTTTGTCCATAAAATTTGACATCAGGCTATAAAAATTGTAAAATTTTATGAGTACCCTGAAAGGCTTCAGGACTGTTGTTTTTTATTTTAAACCGCATTGGCTGCAAAAGCACAAATGAAGTATACGGTGCTTTATCGGCAGCCAGTATGGTAGTAGTTATTACTTAAGGGAAAGAGGTCAAAGAAACATGCGCAGTACACAAGTAAAAAAAGGTTCAACCCGCGCAGCCCATCGCTCTCTGTTCTATGCAATGGGTTATACTGAAGAAGAATTAAAGAAACCGTTAATCGGCATCTGCTGTGCCGCTAACGAAATCATTCCGGGACATATGCATCTGGATACCATCGCTAAAGCAGCCAAATACGGCGTGCTGGAAGCAGGCGGTACTCCGATTGAGTTCCCGGCTATCGGCATCTGCGATGGCATCGCCATGGGCCATGACGGTATGAAATATCCGCTGGCAAGCCGCGAGCTGGTTGCGGACAGCATCGAAGCTGTTGCTAACGGCCATGCGTTTGACGGCTTAATCCTGATTCCGAACTGTGATAAAATTGTTCCCGGCATGCTGATGGCAGCAGCTCGTCTGAACATCCCGACCGTTGTTGTCAGCGGCGGTCCGATGCTTCCCGGTCGTTACCATGGCAAAGATATCAGCGTATCTACTGTATTTGAAGCTGCCGGCCGTTTTGAGTCCGGTCAGATTGATAAAGCAGAGCTCAGAGAAATCGAGCATTGTGCATGCCCCGGCTGCGGCAGCTGCTCTGGTCTGTTCACTGCCAACACTATGAACTGCCTGACTGAGGTTTTAGGCATGGGTCTGCCCGGCAACGGCACTATCCCCGCTGCTTATAACGGCAAGCGTATTGCTTTGGCTAAGCATGCAGGCATGGCTGTTATGCGTCTGCTGGAGGAAAACGTTCTGCCTCGCGACATCATGACGCTCAACGCTTTCAAGAACGCTATTACTGTTGATATGGCCATCGGCGGCAGCTCCAACACCGCGCTGCATCTGCCGGCTATCGCTCACGAAGCAGGCATCGACCTGCCGCTGGAGCTGTTCGATAAAATCTCCAAGAAAACTCCGTACCTCACTAAGATGAGCCCGGGCGGCAGCCACCACATCGTTGATTTGAACGAAGCCGGCGGCATCCCTGCCGTTATGCACGAGCTTGACCGTCTGAAGCTGATTAAAAAATCCTGCCAGACTGTCAGCGGCAAAACTGTCGGCCAGATTATCAAAAATGCGGAAATCCTGCGTCCTGAGGTTATTCACAGCGTAGAAAATCCGTACAACAAAACCGGCGGCATCGCTGTTCTGAAGGGCAACATCGCTCCGGAATGCAGCGTTGTCAAGGAAAGTGCGGTTGATCCTTCCATGAAGGTCTTCAGCGGTCCGGCTAAGGTTTATAATTCCGAGGACGAAGCTATTGCTGCAATTTGCGCACAAAAGGTTGTTTCCGGTGACGTTGTAGTTATCCGCTACGAAGGCCCGAAGGGCGGCCCCGGCATGCGTGAAATGCTGAACCCGACCTCCGTACTGGCAGGCATGGGCCACGACAAAGACGTTGCTCTGCTTACCGACGGACGTTTCAGCGGTGCTACCCGCGGTGCCTGCATCGGTCACATTTCTCCGGAAGCACGCGAGGGCGGTAATATCGCATTGATTGAAAACGGCGATATCATTGAAATTGATATTCCGAACCGTACCCTGAACGTTAAGCTGAGCGACGAAGAGCTGGCTGAACGCCGTAAAAACTGGGTTTGCCCGCCGCCGAAGGTTAAGAGCGGTTACCTGGCACGCTATGCTGCTTTGGTTACCTCCGCTGCTACCGGCGCTGTTCTGAAGGTTCCCGGTCAAGACTAAAAGAATTATATAAGCTGAAAAAGCAACTCCCCATCTTTCTTACCGCAAGGTAAAACAGATGGGGAGTTTTTGCATAAGAAAAACCGCTGTGCCGATAAGCACAACGGTTTAACAATTGATTATTAATACTCAATTTTGCTCCAGCAGATAGATATCGCTGATTTCCTTTACTGTGCGCACATTGTTCGGCAACGGGCCTGCCTTCTGTACGCGATGGTATTCCAAACCGCGCACCAGCAGATATTTTTTGCTGCCGTCACGCAAAGCATCGGTCAAAGCACCTGTCTGCGGAATCATTTCGATACCAGGCTTGCCTGCATAATACATAAAGCCGGGGCGCAGGAACTTGTCAACATAAACAGGCGTCTGCTGCTCACATTGCTCCTTATACACGCTGCTCATAGTTTTTACACTGAAGCGGTCGGCAATCACAGGCAGAACAAAAGCAAAGGCCACGCACATCGTCACAGCGCCAATCATCACATGCAGCCAGGAGGCCAGCTCAATGTCGCGATAATACAGCAGCGCAAAAACTGCCGCTGCACCCAAAAGCAGTGTCAGCACGCCCAGCATCACCAGGCTGAAGTCAGCCTCCGGCAGATACTGCGCACCGACAATCCAGCCCACGCCAAGCAGGACAAACATAATACCGCTGCCTGCCGCCCAACCGTAAAAGGTTGTATTATGGCGCAGTCTGCTTTGCATTCTCGCTATGTTCCAGCCGATTATTACCGCCATAGCAGGGAACAACGGCAGAATATAGGATACAAGCTTTGTTTTGCAGATAGTAAAGAACAGCAGCACGAAAATCCACCAAACGTGGAAGAACAGCAGCTTACGCATATCATCTATACGGCTTTCGCTGACGGATGCCTTAGCAGCCTGCCACAGCATACCGGTCCAGGGGAACAAGCCTAAGATAATTACAGGGAAATAATACCAGAAGGTCACGCGGTTGGCATGCTCAGCCGTCGTAAAACGCGTTATATTGTGAAATCCCAGGAAGGTATTGATAAATTCCATGCCATGCACTGTATACATAGCGTAATACCAAGGCGAAGCAATGAGAAAATACAGCAGCAGCCCACGGATAACATGCATACGCAAAATCTCACGCAGCTGGCCCATAACCACCAAATACAGAAAAATTATCGCACCCGGGAATATGATACCGATAGGACCTTTGGTAACAGTAGCCAGCGCCATGCACACATACATCAGCCAATAACGCTTATGAATAAAGCTCAGCAGTGCTCCTGTCATAAAAAAGAGCAGCGTTGTATCTGTCACCGCCGCCTTGCCCATATAGAAAAATTCTACACAGCTTGTAAGAATCATCGCAGACCAAAAGCCTGCACGTTCATTAAACAGCCTTGTGATACCTACATACATCATCACAGAGGTGCCGCAGGCCATCAATGCCGCAGGAAAGCGGGCCGCAAATTCGCTGTCACCGAAAAGAAACTGAGCAACAGCAACCAGCCAATAATACATAGGCGGCTTATCATACCAGAAATTGCCAAAAATTCTCGGTGACAAAAAATCACCGGCAGCCAGCATCTCTCTTGCTGTTTCCGCATATACTGGTTCATCGGGATCCAGCAGCGGAATGCTGCCGATACCGAACATAATCATAAATAACGCAGTACCTGCAACAATAAGCAGGCTGTTTTTTTCAATCTGATTCATCTGTTTCCATCCCTCAAAAAACTTAGAATTTCATATTATAGCTACTGATTTTTCTTACCATCGGTAGTTTTGCTCTTAATCGAAGCCATATTCAGCACATCACTGCCAAAGGCTCTTATTGTTACTACCGCGCCCAGCATAAAGGGCAGATATTCTGCCGTAAAGCGCCAGAGAACTGCCATAATGCCTTCCACACCGTTAGGCAGGATATTAGAAAACAGCACTAAGAAGCCTGCCTCCGCTACACCGCTGCCACCGGGAGTCGGCGAAAAATACAGTATCAAATTCAGCAGCACCATGCGTCCCATAACCTGCACCAAGTCAAAATCAATATTCAGACCGGTGAAATAAGCAGGCACAGTGGCATAGATAAAGAGCAGACTCACACCGGATTCAATGAACGCACGGAAAACCATCTTCGGATGCTTGCCCATAACTACAACAGCATTTTTAAATTCGTTGTACCAGATAAAGCAGTTGCGCTGCGTAGTAAACGAAAGCTTGCGGGTAAACCACATAATCGCCTTCTCAGGATAACGTGTCTGCAGTAAGGAAATTACGATTATCGGCAGTGATATAAACAGCACCGAAAGAATCGTCAGTACCGACGCAGGCATCCACTTTACTATATCCTCATCGCTGTGCAGCACCACCGGCACCAGCAGGATAAGAAAGATAATGGACATGACCGTGCGCACCAAAATTACTACCGTAGATTTGGCGACAGGCACCCCGGCCTTACGCATAAACATAACCTGAGCGATAGCGCCGCCGCTGGCACCCGGCGTTACCAGCGCCAAAAAGTAGTTGCTCAGAACTACATTCACTATCTGATGAAAGGTCAGCTTCTCGTCCGTCACCGAAGCCAGGGTTATCAGACGCAGGCCGTCAAAAATCAAGCCTATCGCAAGGCATGACAAAGCCAGCAGAATACAGCGAGGCTCGAACATAGTCAGGTATTCCAAGGTCCGTATATCAAATGTAAAATAAATAACCGCCGCCGAAATCAGCAGGACAAAGCCAAAAAGCAGACCTAGGCGGAACAATAATTTTTTATTCATCTAGCAGACTCCAAATGAGCTTATTTTTTAGTACAAGAGCTTTAGCAGGCCGTAAAATTAACAGGCTGAATATGCTCCTGCTCCAGCAGCTTTTTATTGCCGCTGTCAAGGTACGCCTGCATTTCCTCCTGCCAATGATATTGCCAGGGAAATATTTTGCCCAAGGCAGCAGAATCAAGACCGGGATGAGTCATCAGCTCGCTTACGCCATCCGGAAGCTGACGCAGGATATTGCCTACCAGCTCCGCATTCAGATGACCGCCCGCCAGCATGCCGAAGAAATGCTGCGGATGCTTTAACCCAAGGCTGTCGGCGCGCTGCGCCGCCATCTGAGCACAAAAGCTGAGCCCGCTGCGTCCGATCATTCTGCCGATACCTGTATGAAAGCCTCCGGTAAAGGTATAGGCTTCCTTAGGTATACGTACCCTTATAATATTATACTCATTACAGAGCTTTAATACAAGTGCATTAATTCCCGGCAGTACATGGGTATGCTGATGACTGTCGATATGCGTAATGTTTGTTTTGGACTCCAGCGCCCTTTCGATTTGCGCGCGCAGCTCCGCTTCCAGCTCACTGCGCTTAACGCTGCCGCTGTAAAAGCGTTTGGCAAAGGCAACGTAATCCGGCAAAAACAAGCCCTGCTCATCCAAAAGGCTGCTGACCTTGCCTGCAGGCAGCACCGGCGCCACGCTGCCGACAAGCGTCAGATGCACACCTATACCGAGCTGAGGATTTTCCTGCGCCAGCTTTACTGCCTCCTGCCAGCAGGGAGCACTGGGCATCAGCGAGGTGCTGGTAATAAAGCCCTCCCGGTAGCCCTTGATAATACCTGCGTTAATCAACGGATGCAGACCGAAATCATCTGCATTAACAATTATTTTTTTCATATTCTCTACACTCTTTTGTAATTGGCAAAGTGCAGCTTTACATATTCACGCAAAGCATCCTTGCCGTATTTTTCTGCTAAGCGGCGGGCGCAGGCCGTTGCCTGCTCGCCGCCGCCCTTCGGCAGCTC
>ERZ791881.410-NODE-410-length-41274-cov-8.907615_pt1 | contig 41274 bp, 36 predicted proteins | sample MGYA00510161_ERZ791881 | MGnify/ENA primary metagenome ERZ791881 (study PRJEB30046, sample SAMN00792073) | human gut metagenome | study: EMG produced TPA metagenomics assembly of the A metagenome-wide association study of gut microbiota in type 2...
ACTATACCCTCCAGGGCTACCGGGACGGGGGCTGCGACCCCGGCGGGGAGCTGGACGGGGTGAGCGCCGCCGTCACCCGGTACGAGTCCACTCTGAGGGAAGTGCTGAACGCCCTCTGTCCCTCCCCGGATACCCTGGCCCACAAGTACGGCGGCGAGACGGACGCCGCGTCCCTCTCCAGGGAGGTATTTTTTGACACCCTTTGCCGGGGCTTGGGCACGGCGGTGCCGGCAGACATGACCATGCTGGAGGATGTGTTCTCCTGGGTCAACATACAGGAGCGCATCTTCTATACGGAGGCCGCCCTCACGATTCCCGCCGGGGAAAGCGTCCAGGTGGAGGCCGCCCTGCCCAAGGAGGCCAGCTTTGACTTCGCCTGCGCCCACACGGAGAACCGGGGCATTTACGGCTATGATCTGGTAACGCGGCTGGGCTCCACCCTCTCCTTCACGTGCCAGACCGCCGCGCTGGCCCACACGGAGCAGATTGCCATCGTCCGTCAGAACTTCGGCTTTGATCTGGCGGCGGGACTTACTTCCGTGCCGCTGGCCCCGGACCAGGAGCACTACTATCTGGAGGTGCGCCGGATCAAATAAAGAGGAATCCCCCGGCGCAGCCGGGGGATTCCTCTTTATGTTCTTTACGCCAGCTTCCGGTTGGGTCGCATGAAGAGCCACTCGGACACGCCCTTGCGAATCACATCGTGCAGCAGGCACTTGGGCTGGAAGCCCAGGGATTGATAGAGCCGCTTGGCCCCCGTATTGAACTGGCTGGTCATGATGAACATATTGGGATAGTTCTTTTCCTCCATAACCCCGATGAAAATTTTGACCAGATCCGTGCCGACGCCCTGGCCCCGGTACTTCTTTTTCACGCCCAGCAGATTCAGATAGGGCAGGCCGGCCAGGCCGTTCCGGGTCATATACATGACGCCCACGGCCTCGTCCCCGGGGCTCATGGCTACATAGAGATCGCCGTCCGCCATCGCACGGAGCAGGTTCTCATTCAGGCTGTCCCCCTCGGCGAAGTAGGCGTCGTACAGCTTGGAGCCATAAAAGACCTCCCGATACTCCTCGAGCCGCTCAGGCACGCCCTTTACCAGTGTAAACTTCATCTCCGAACACACTTCTTTCGGATGGATTTGAGGTCACCGCTCCGCAAGCGGCGCATAATCCGCGTGGTTCCCCACATACTTGTAGGCCGGGCGGATGATTTTGCCCATGTTGATGAGCTCCTCGATACGGTGGGCGCTCCATCCGGCCACCCGGGCCATGGCAAAGAGGGGGGTATAGAGCTCCAGGGGCAGATCCAGCATGTGGTAGACAAAACCGGAATAAAAGTCCACATTGGCGGATACGCCCTTATACATCTTCCGCTCCCCGGCGATGATCTCGGGGCCCAGCCGCTCCACCAGGGAGTACAACTCATACTCCTCCGTACGGCCCTTCTCCCGGGACAGCTTCTCCACAAAGGAGTGGAGCAGGTTGGCACGGGGGTCGGAGAGAGAGTAGACCGCGTGGCCCATACCGTAAATGAGGCCAGCTCTGTCAAATGCCTGCTTGTCCAGCAGGGCCTGGAGGTAATGGCGCACCTCGTCCTCGTCCTTCCAGTCCTTCACCTGCTCTTTCATGTCCTCAAACATTCGAATGACCTTGATGTTGGCGCCGCCGTGCTTGGGCCCCTTCAGTGAGGCCAGGGCGGCCGCCATGCAGGAGTAGGTGTCCGTCCCGGAGGAGGTGACCACATGGGTGGTGAAGGTAGAGTTATTGCCGCCGCCGTGTTCGGCATGAAGGGTAAGGCAGATGTCCAGCACGTGGGCCTCCCAGAAGGAGTAGGAGGAGTCAGGCCGCAGCAGGGAGAGGATGTTCTCCGCCGTGGACAGCTCCGGCTGGGGGGCGTGTATGTAAAGGCTGTTCCCGCTCTTGTAGGTGTAGGCCTGGTAGCCGTAGACGCTGAGTACCGGGAACAGGGCGATGAGCTGGAGACACTGGCGCATGACGTTGGGCAGGGAGATATCGTCGCACCGCTCGTCATAGGAGGCCAAGTTCAGCACGCTGCGGGCCAGGGAATTCATAATATCCTGGCTGGGCGCCTTCAGAATGACATCCCGCACGAAGTTGCCGGGCAGGGTACGGTAGTAGGCCAGCTGGTTTTTAAAGCTCTCCAGCTCCGCCGCGTTGGGCAGGCGGCCCAGCAGGAGCAGATAGGCGGTCTCCTCAAAGCCGAACCTCCCCTCCTTCAGCGCCCCCGCCACCAGCTTCTCTACATCAATGCCGCGGTAGTAGAGCTTGCCGTCGCAGGGGATCTCCTGCCCGTCCACCATTTTTTTGGCGATGATGTCGGAGATCTCGGTCAGGCCTGCCAGAACGCCCTTGCCGTTGAGGTCGCGGAGGCCGCGCTTGACGTCGTATCTCACATAGTCCCCCGCGTCAATGCTGCTGTTTTGCAGGGACTGGGCCGCCAGCGCTTCAATCTCAGGGGTGATATCGCAGTAGTTTGGATTGCTCGCCATAGAAAACCTCCATTCTTCCGCTCTGCCTTTCGTACCGCAGAACGCCTTTGTGAAATGTGCATCTCTCCAATATAATCCAGTATAACATGTAATTGTTACCAGAATATGAATCCACACATAAAGTTTGATTCAAAAAACGGTGGACTTGGTCCACCGTTTCTTCAGAAGAGATCCCGTTTTTTCAGAATAATAGCCACCACCAGGATCACCACGCCGGACAGGGCCAGCGGGAACCACCAGAACTGGTCCAGGGGCAGATTGGCTACGTTCATCCCGTAGAAACTGAAGAAGATATTTGGGATGGTCAGCAGGATGGTGATGGAGGTCAGCACCTTCATGATCACGTTCAGATTGTTGGAGATGACGGAGGCGAAAGCGTCCATCATGCCAGAGATGATGGAGGAGTAGATGTTAGCCATCTCGATGGCCTGGCGCACCTCAATGAGCACGTCCTCCAGCAGGTCGTGGTCCTCTTCATATAGGGTGATGATGCGGCCCCGGAGAATCTTTTCCAGGGTCACCTCATTGGCCTTGAGCGAGGTGTTGAAGTAGACCAGTGACTTTTCCAGATCCAGGAGCTGAATGAGCTCCTTGTTTCGCTGGGACTTGTAGAGCTGCCGCTCCATGTAGTTGTAGATCTTGTCAATCTGCTTCAGGTACTGAAGGAAGCGTTTGGCAACCTGCAACAGCATATAGAGAATGAAGCTGGTGCGCTTCTGGGTCTCGGCAAACCGCACCAGTCCGTCCTGGAAGTCCTTCAGAATGGAGGTCTCCTTCAGGCAGACTGTGATGATGTGCTTGTCGGTGACGATGATGCCCAGGGGCAGAGTGGAGTACACCACCGCGTCATCCTTCTCCACGGCGGGCACATCGATGATGATGAGGGTCTGTCCGTCCTCGGTGTCGATCCGGGAGGTCTCCTCCTCGTCCAGGGCGGCCCGGAGGAAGGAGGGCTCCACGCCCAACGTCACCGCTACGGTGTTCAGCTCGTCCTCGCTGGGATAGGTCAGGTTCACCCAGCAGCCGTCCTGCACGGAATCCAGCCGGGTCATTTTTCCTTGAATCGTTTTAAAAATAGAGAGCAACGATCTCACGCCTTTCTCGGCGCGGGCCCCTCAAAAGGGTATAAAAATCCCCGCACGCATTTGTCTTTGCCGCCTGTGCGGAAAATATCCTTCCTGCACAGGCCAAGCGGCGACACGGCGTGCGGGTCTACCGGACGGGCCGGTCAGCCGCAGAGCCAATGCGCCGCGCTCCATATGGGACATTCTCGACTCACAGGGTCACCGCTCACAGCGCATATCACTCCTTTTCCAGTATTGTCATTTGCTTTTTTATTATAAGCCCGTCCGGCGCAGATTGCAAGTAAAACGTCCGTTAAGGTGCATCCGTCCTATAAACCGGACCATTTTCGCTTTGATCTCTCTGGATCATTTTTAAAATGATCCAGAGAGATCCCGGATTGACAGGTCGATCGACTTTTGCTATACTGGGTCGGAAGGACGGTGAAAACATGCCCAAGACAATCGGAATTATCGACGCGGACCTGCTCGATAACGGGACCCGTCACCCCAACCTGGCTCTCATGAAAATCAGCGGCTATCAAAAGGAGCTGGGCAACGACGTCACCCTGCTGGAGGATTACTACTCCATTCCCAAATACGACGAGGTATATCTTTCCCGGGTATTTGATTTTACCAACGTACCCATTGATCCCAAGAACTACCCCAATCTGCACATTGGAGGCACCGGCTTTTTCTGGATGACCGCCCCGGACCTTCCCCTGGAGGTCGAACACCATATGCCCGACTACCACCTCTACGACGAATATGTGGGCAGGCAGATCGCCCGGGGCATCAAGCCCCAGACCTACAGTGACTACATGGATTACAGCATCGGCTTTACCACTCGGGGCTGCTTCCGCAAGTGCCCCTTCTGTGTCAACCAGAAGTATGACCATGTGTTCCGCCACTCTCCGGTGAAGGAGTTCTTCGACCCCTCCCGCAAGCACATATATCTGTGGGACGACCAGTTTTTCGGCTTTCCCAAGTGGCAGGAGGTGCTGGACGAGCTGGATGAAACCGGCCGCCGCTTTCAGTTCCGCCAGGGCCTGGATGTGCGTCTGATGACCGAGGAGAAGGCCAGGCGGCTGGCGAACGTGAAGTATCACGGGGACTATATCTTCGCCTTCGACCACATCAACGAGGCCGAACAGGTGGTGCGCGGCCTGAAAATTTGGCGGAGACACTCCGACAAGTCCACCAAGCTCTACGTGCTCTCCGGCTATGAGTCCCAGGGCGCGGAGGAGATCGCCTCCATCTTTGAGCGCATCCGTATCCTGATGGAGTACCAGTGTCTGCCCTACATCATGCGCCACGAGTACTACAACCGCTCTCCTTACAAAGGGATGTTCATCACCCTGGCCCGCTGGTGCAACCAACCCAGCTTTCTCAAGAAGAAGAGCTTCCGGCAGTTCTGCGAGGCCAACGGCCTGACCAGCTCCGCTTTCCGCTACATGTCTGAGTTCGAGCACGACCACCCCGATATTGCGAAGCAGTATTTTGATATCCGTTTCGACCGGCACGGCGCGTAAGGCGCCTGTTCCCTTCCCATACGTCCCAGCATCGGAATTTCAAGGCCGTGTGCCGCGTTTGGCGGCACACGGCCTTTTCCCCTTCTGCACGGCTATGGACGGAGGAATGGGAAATAATTCATCCCCAGTTCGATGTAAATGCGTTGCTTGAGCAGCTCATACCGGTCCGCAATCGCCCCGTTTTCATAGCCCACTTCAATACCATGACCGGAGGAAATCAGCTTGGCCTTCATGTCGTCCCGGATATACCGCCCCGAAAAGACAATAATGGACGGGATGGGGGCCGCCATACAGTCGTCCAGGGCGTAGCTCAGCTTCTCGAAAGCCGAACCGCTGGTCTCCTGGAGCTTGGCCTCGATGGCCATGGAGCGGCAGTTCTGGGGGTTCATGATCACGATATCCAGCTTACGGGGTGTGCCGATAAAGCGCCAGCCGATGTATTTCTCCTCCTCGACCGCCAGTCCTTCGCCCCAGCCTCGGATATACTCTGCCAGAGCATGCCGGAAGTTGTTCCCGTTGTTGGGCATATAATCCCTCCTCCCATGTTCTTCCTCCATCATAGTGGATCCCATTTCCCGGGTCAATAGGCTTCCGGCCGCCAAACTAGAAAAAGCGCGCTGCGGAACATCAGCCCCGCAGCGCGCCGTCCTGGTTCTGTCCGGCACCGGTTCCGTCTGCCGCCCTCCGAACCTGCAAAAGCAGAGAGAGCATGCTAATACCCAGCAAAATATGACCAATGCCCGAGATTCCGGAAATGGAGGCATCCATTCCTCGGCTCAACTCATTTCCCAGCACCTGGCTCATCCCCCGCAGAAAGAATCCCAGCCCTGTGATATTGAGACCTAGTTGATAGACCAGCAGGAACTTCCCGCTGTTTCGGCTTGAGAAGGCAAATGTCTTTTCCAGCAGCATCAGGATAAGAAAAAACACCATTCCCAGTGCAAAATAGTGGGTATGCAGGAAAGACAGAGAGGTTCTGCCCGCAAAGCCGCTGAATTTGGTAAACTCCCTATAAAATACGCCCAATGCCATGGCAATCACCGCATAGACCATGGCCAACGTCGCAAAATGCCGCGCCAGTAAAATCTCTTTTTTATTCATCCGTACATACTCCTATCACAGCGGATACCGGAATTGGGTCCGCCGCCTATCGCCGGTTCATACAATCAGAAAGGGCGGAGCGAAGGCTCCGCCCTTTTCCGTATTCTGCTTGATTAGCCGAAGTACCGCTTCAGCAGGCCCTCGAACGCCTTGCCGTGGCGGGCCTCGTCGCGGGCCATCTCGTGGACGGTATCGTGGATGGCGTCCAGGTTCAGCTCCTTGGCCTTCTTGGCCAGCTCAAACTTGCCCATGGTGGCGCCGTTCTCGGCATCCACACGCATCTCCAGGTTCTTCTTGGTGGAGTCGGTCAGCACCTCGCCCAGCAGCTCGGCGAACTTGGCGGCGTGCTCAGCCTCCTCCAGAGCGGCCTTCTCCCAATACAGGCCGATCTCGGGATAGCCCTCACGGTGGGCCACACGGCTCATAGCCAGGTACATACCGACCTCAGAGCACTCACCGGTGAAGTAGCCAAACGGCTTCGCCGTTCGGCGCCGGGAAACAGGTGAAAAAGAGGAAGATACAGGAAATTTCTTTATCCACAAGTGGACATTTTTCACACGCTGGAATTTGGCTTTTTGCCACAAAAAAATCCACAAGGGGGATTTGCAAGTGGCAAAGCAAAATGACGCGGGTGTCTACAAATTGAAAAATGGGAATTGGGCTTATCGCTATGTTCTCATGGTGAATGGTGTCCGCAAAGAGGTTCGGAAGGCAAAGGATGAATTTGGCGCTCCTTTCAAGACAAAGCGTGAAGCAATCAAGGCGCGGCAAGCGGCTATTGACAGCGCCCAGAACTCCCGCAAGCCAAAGCCCACGGTACGGAAAACTGTTCAAGAGGTCTATCAAGAATACTGTGCTAATGGCCGAAGTGACCGGGCATACACTACCAAACGCAAGCAGGACAGCCTCTGGAAAAACCACCTTTGCACCCGGTTCGGGGAGCGGTACATTGATGAAATCAGCGCGGCGGAGGTGGTGGACTACTTGACGGAACTGTATTGCAGCCGCGGCCTCTCCTATCGCTATGTGGAGGGCTTCTTGAAGATGTTCTATCTGCTCTTCGGGCAAGCCTACTCCCGGAACTATCTCTACGTGGACAGTTACAACAAGCTCTGTGTCAACAAAGATACCAAAATCCACATGCCAAAGCTGAAAACGGATGATGACTTGGATATTGTATCATTCAATCGGGAAGAGCTTGCCGTACTGGATGATTATTTCCACGGCACCAATGCAGAAACGGCGTATTTGCTGGGACGGTATTGCGGTCTGCGTATCAATGAGTGCTACGGTCTGAAATGGGCGAATGTTGATCTGATAAATGGCACGATTTTGATTGACCGGCAAATGCAATACCAGCAGGGGCGTATCAAGCTTGTGTCCCTCAAAACCCGCAACGCAAAGCGTACAATCCAAATGTGCGACAAACTGAAAGTGTATTTTCAGAATTTGGCGAAGCGGCGGGAGCAAGACCAGCTCCACCTTGCCGACTTGCGGGAACAGAACCAGCGTATCATTGAGGATTTGGACGGAAGCAAAATTTCCTCCACGGAGCTTGTGAACTGTCTGCCAGATGGGAAAATCCAGACGGTAAACTCCATGAAGTTCCACACGCGGGAGGTTAAGGCCAAATGCGGGATAATGTTCAAGTATCACTATTTGCGTCATACCTATGGGACTATGATGGCGGAGCTGAATACTCCCACGCACCTTCTGTGTTCGCAAATGGGTCACGGCCACATACAAGTTACACAGCGGTATTATATCGCCCTCTCCAAAGCGGGGATTGACATTTTGCGGGAAAACCTCAATCGGCTATAATTGAAAACTTATTGAGCAGGTATAGCAAAAATCAAGATTTTTTTGCTATACCTGCTCAACTTTTATTAACTTTCGTCAAGTATATACCCAAAAAGATATGGTATGGCATTGTCTCTCGAAAATGTTTTCGTAGTATCTAATCTACTTAGATAAACTTGCTCATTTAGCATTAGCTTCATAATAATGGAATTAGCATCTTGAAACCTTTTATCATTCATTGAGCAAAAAGTGTCGATGATTGTATCGATATAATAATGAAGATTTTGAAGTATCACTGATAAAAACGGAAGTGTACTTCCATCATGGACTATCATATTCCTATTTCTATAAATTCTCATAATTTGCCACGCAACTCGTTTAGCATGTCTTTCATAAAACTCTTTTACACTATGCCCAAAGGATAAAATATTTTTGTATTGTTGTATTCTGAACATAAGGAGCTGCGTAGAATTTAATTGTTCCATAAGACTATCAAATTTGTCACTATAATCTGATAATACTAGAATAAGCAATAATTTTTCTGCATTATCGGTTCCAACAATATCCGACATTAGTTTTTCATATTCATCCGGTATTTTCCCCTTGATCTGTGCATCTAATTGAACTATCAATGTTCTTATATAATTTGAGGACAATATTGTTGCAGCCGAATTTGAAATCTGATTTATTTTGCTAGAACTCCCACTCTTCTCAATTGGAATTAAAACTTCCATAGCTGTCCATAAGTTTAGCAACTGATTTTTTTCATCCTTTGAACTAAATGCCGAAGCATGTAAACCTATTGCATCAAAAATACCAGATTCCAAATCGAAGCATGTATTTACCAGCTTTTCTTCATCTATCTGTATTCGCTTCTGCCGCGAAATCGCAGCCGCCATTGTTCTTAAATTGTAGACTTCTTTTGATTCTATATCAACAACCTCTGCTTCTTTGAATGAATACCCTCTTTTGTTGTGTCGACAATATTGGGAAACTGAAAGGCAGAAATCTATTAGTGCAATCGCCTTTGCTTTTGCTTTTTCCGGGTCCATTGCCTCTTGGGATACTTTTACTACAAATGAGCAAGAATTATTAAACATTTCATAAATATTTTCGGCTATATCTAGTCCAGTAAATGGAGCTAATTCCTCTGTTATTTTAGAATTCTTTAAAGGCAAATAGATGACATACCTCCGTCGCTTTAACGGGAAAAATGAAATAAACCGTTCAAAGCCTTCTTTAGCATCTTCTATTGGCCGTTCCCCATTAAAGAAAACATTTAGCACTGATGTATAGATATATTCTTGACTGTATCCTATGTTAATCAATTCTGTCAAAATAATTTTTGTATACTTCTGGAGCTGTTCCATTTCTGAATGGCTAATATTTTGCTTAACAATTAAACTTTCTATTTTTGAAATTCCACTATTATAGTATCTAGATTTTCTGCCTAAATCATCTCGCAAAAAAAGCACGCATTTCTTTAAGCGCTGAATGGATGAATCACTTGTCGGCGATTGCATCAATTCTTTAAGAACAGTTCGATATTGTCCCTCTGCATTTTTTGTTAAAAACAAGTTGTTAATGTCATCCCCATAAAATTCAACAATTATCGGGTCATCTTTATAAGAACGAACAAACTCTTGAACAATAGGTATAATATTCCCTTTTTCTAGTAATCCTGCTTCAATCTTATCTATTACATCTAATGCCTCAAAACACAAAAAATGAAAATTTAATGTTGGGACTTTAAATGAATCATGACTAAAATAAAATAGTAGTTCTTCAGCTAATTCTGCAAAGAAACGAAGGCCATTATAACTCGGAGGAATGGAGAAAGATAACTTTTGCTTTCTTTTCAATTTAATCATCCTTTCCAAAATGTGCTTACATATTGTACATATTCCATATTTTTTCAACGAAAGATTGAAAACGATTTACTACATCTATCGGACCCATAATCTTAGTTCGCCTACCAAACCCACACACCCACGCGAAAAACTGGTCGCTAACTTCCACATCGGCGGTCACGACAAAATATTCTTTGCCATCGGGTCTATAAAACGTATCTTTGCCCGTTCCAAATCGTTCAATGGCCGTATCGAGCAAGTCGTTACGGAAACGAATACTGACGCGCTTTCGTTCACCGCCAAACATAGAGAACACACGACGGGTGTAGTTCTCCATGTCAATCTTTGAAAATTCTTCCGCTCCTTCTCGCGGCTCATTAACAAGTTTTACTTCCTTCATACGGTCAATACGATAGGTAGCAATTTGAGGTGTTTTTCTATTGCCAACAGGCCCATAACCCAGCAGATAATAATTTCCTTCATTTATTAACAGCTCGTAGGGGCTGACTTTATAGGTAGCTCCTTTGCGGCGCTCTACCTGTGTTACCCCATTTTGAAGTGTATATTTCAAATATTTGAAAGTGATTTTCTGCGGCGTGTGGGGCTTTCCGTCCTGCTTGGTAGCCATAGCCGCATAGATAATACCAACAGTCAGCAATATGTTGTTACGGGTCGTTTTCACACGGTCGCAGAGGAACACTTCTTTTTGCAGCTCTTCCGCTTGGTAGATGCTGCAAAACTCGCTGATGGTCTTTACAAGCTCCTTGGCCTTGGACGCGGATATAAATTTGGCCGCGTGGACACACTCGGCCAGCAGCCGCAAATCGTCAAATTCAAACTGGCGGGACAATAGCCGATATTTGCCCCCCTGTCCTCCGTCTATGTCCATGCCGTACACATCGCGCAGGGCGGCAATATCCCGGTAGATGGCGCGGCGCTCCGCTTCAATCCCACAATCTTCCCGCAGATAGTCCACAATGTCCCCAGCAGTAATTGGGTGGTTTTCATCTGAATTTTCCAGAAAGTATTTCGCCACAAAAAGCGTTTTCACTTTTTGCTTTTCTGCTCTTGCCATGTGTGCCGCCTCGCTTTCCCGGTCATATATCCAGTGTACCATAAAATCAGGGAAAAGGCAGCAGCGAAGTTATAGAGGGCCGCTCACTATGAGCGGCCCTGCCTGTCAAATAAGCTGTGCATGGTTCTGTATTGCCGTTTCTATCCGTTGCGGCTCAATACCGATATAGCGCTGTGTCACGGTGGCGGAGCTGTGTTGTAGTAACCTCTGCACCAGGGCAATATCGTAGCCGTTTGCCTTGTATATCTCGGTGGCGTACCACTTGCGGAAGCTGTGCGTACTGATACCCTCAAAGCCCAGGTAGTCGCACACGATATGGAGCTGCTTCTGTATGGCTCGCTCGGTAATGGGAAAAATCAGATCTTCGCGGCGGATATTGTGGCGCAAGCAATAATTCTCTATGTATTGCTGGATAACCAGCGGAACCGTGAACACGCGGCGCTTTCCTGTTTTCTGCTCGGTGATTTCCAGACGGTATCTGTCCCCGTCCCGGACAATATCACAAGGCCGCAGCTTCAATATATCGCTGATACGCAAGCCTAAATTCCCTTCCAGCACAAGGGCGGTGGCTATGCGCTCATTGGGGCGGCAACCGCTGAACCCCTCGCGCATGGTCTGGATTATCTCTTTATATTGCTCGGTGGTGAGCGCCTTTGTTTTCTTGTTCATGGTGGCCTCCATCGTCAAAAGTTCGTTATTTCAAGCGGGAAAGTTCGTGTATGATGGGCGGCGGCGGAAAAATCCCGGAATACCTTGATTTTGGTGTTCGTATTTCTTCACTTATACGAACTTTGGGAGTGCCGTGGCGGTATCCGGGACGGGGCAAGGTGAAACGCCGCAAAGCCTTGTAACACCTGCGTTTGCGGGACTTTCCACGATTGCCGAAAGCAGCACAAAAGCGGCTTTGACCACATAAATGACCACAGACAGAAAAATCTTTATTTTTTCCGCTCGCCGTGGTATCATGGCAGAAATTGAATATCCGGGTGTAGCGAAGTTGGTATCGCGCTTGATTTGGGTTCAAGAGACCGGGCGTTCGAGTCGCCCCACTCGGACCAAAATCCCTCTGAAATCGTTGATTTCAGAGGGATTTTCTTATTCTTTGTCTATTGCGGCGCAAGAAGTGAGTTTGTCATTCTTAACACATCTTTTCGACAAGCGTAGACTTAATATTGTAATTTTTGCCGAATTGCAGTATAATTAATTAACGGTAGGCCTTTATGCCACTAAGGCAGCCGTGTGGGTGTATTCCCATACGGCTTTTGTTTATAAAAGCTCCGGGTGGTGAACATTGGTGAATATCATTGATTTCCGTAAGATATGTTTCGACAAGCATAATCGCGCATATTTTCTGCGAGTACAGCCTGACGATTTGAAAGATACTCTTTCTCAAATCTTTTATGTTCTTTCGAATCTTTCTTGGATAAGCAATTTTGATGAGGACTATATTAGAGAGAGTTTTCAAGAACGTGCGAAAGCAACGCTTGCAGATATTTACGCAAAAATCACTACCTCTTCGACTGATGAGGTATCTTCAGACGCTGGCGAGTATGTAGTGTCTGAGCTTGCGCGAGAAGCTATTGTTGACAAGCTTGGATACCTGGATATTCCATTAGCAGAATTATATAACAAGAAAAAATCCGGAAATCCAGGCTTTGACTTTCACAGCCAGTCATTGGATGAAGTGATTATTTTTGGCGAAGCAAAGTATTTGGATGACCGAAATGCATATGGCTCTGGCTTAAAGCAAGTAGTCAGATTCATCTCTGACAAAAAAGATATCAAGGATTTAGCCGACTTGCGTGACTTTTGCTCTCAAAATGCGCTTAGCAGTGTAAGCAAGGGGATGAAAGGGTTTGCAGTCGCATTTTCGGCAAAAAGTACTCCTTCTGATACACTCGTGAGTAACATCATCAAAAACAAAGATTTTATATCACTTCTTCAGCACCAGGAAATTATTATTGTGGCGGTAAATATATGAAGGACATTATTCAGCAGATTATGAATCAAGAAAATCTTGATGAGATATATGGCTATGCTCAAAACGCGCTGTTCAAAGATGGGCCTGTTTCAATTACCACTCTGGAAATTTTATCTTACCTGAAGCTATTTGCACCCGATTATTTTTCCGCCGTTGAAGAGGAAATTTTATCAATCATGGGCATCTTTTACAAGAAGCCCACGGCCAGGACACTCCAGAGCAAACTATTTGAATTATATAGTGAGCACATTCGGCAGACATATCACCATGATTATACGCCTGTTCAAGCAAACATCTTAAAGCAGATCCAAGCAAACCAACATTTTAGTTTTTCTGCGCCCACCAGCACAGGAAAATCACATGTATTTCGGCATCTAATTGAAACATCAAAGCGAGATGTGGCAATAATTGTTCCGTCAAGAGCGTTAATCAACGAATATTATGATCGCATTTGTGAGCTAATCTCTGATAAGAGTGTAAATATTTTAACCTTTGTGGATATCATTAACACCAGGCACTCTAACAGAACGGTATTTATCTTAACTCCTGAACGGGCAAAAGAATTATTCAAGCACAAAGATAAACTCGATTTGGAATTCGTTTTGTTCGATGAAGCACAACTAAGCGATGAAGATAGTACACGAGGTCTCTTTTTCGATAGTATCGTGCGTCGCATTCAGAGCAATTTCCCTGAAACTAAATGTGTATTCGCTCATCCCTTTGTGAGCAACCCTGAAGCTCAATTGCAAAAAAACAATTTCGATATTGATGATTCAAAGGCCTTTTGCTATGCGCAAAAGTGTGTTGGGCAAATATTTTTCGCACATGATGGAACCTCGTATTTTCATTTCGGCCTTGACACTGACACAATGGGTAAGCGTAAAATTCGAAGTGATTTTGACCCTGTATTGAGAGCAATTCGTACAGGCGGATCGGTTTTGATCTACACGACGAAAGCAAGTATTTATGACAAAACTGTATTTAATAAATTCAAACTCTACATTGATGAGTGCCGTTCGCTAACTGATCCACAAGCACTCCAACTGATTGATCAATTCAAAAAATGCATTGGAGCAAATGATAAAGATGAAGGATACTATGCATCCAGTATGCTTGAGTATATGCGCAAGGGCATAGTTGTCCACCATGGGTCTCTTCCATTGCAAGCACGACTCATTTTAGAACACTTTACCCAAAGAGGGTTCTGCCGAATCTGTTTTGCCACTTCTACTTTAGAGCAGGGCATTAATATGCCATTTGATGTTGTATATCTCAACACATTTCAAGCAAGTAGAACACTTTCTATGAAAAATTTAATCGGAAGAGCCGGGCGTTCAACCACCCGTTCTCGTTTCGATTACGGCAGCGTAGTCATCAAGGCTGAGAATATGAGTGCATTCCGTGCCATCATGCTCAATGACGAAGTATTAAGTTCCACCTCTTTACTGGATTCAGCTGACGATGAGGATTCTGAACTGCATGATTTCAAAGAGGCAATAAATTCCGGTACTTACTCCGATGAATATAATCTTACAGATTCTGAGGTTCAACGGTTAAGTGATACCAATATCGATATGTTGGTGAAGACTGCATTAGATTCTCTGTTTGAGGGCGAACATCTCATATCTCTTGCAAAGATTAATGAAGACTACGACTCAAAGCTGCATTTATATGAAAGTCTGTGCGATTTGTATCGTTATTATCTAAATGGCCGAACATTGTCCGAAGGCGAAGAGAGTGTGCTTAATACTGCGATTAAAATTCTGCTATGGAAAATTCATTGTAAAACATTCAAAGCGATTTGTTGGTACAGATATGCATATGTAGCCAGAATCCCCGAGCGACGAGCGTTTGCCAAAAAATACAGAGCAGCAAAAAGCCAAAACGAACGCCAAAGGATTCGGGCAGCCGCAGTTGCACTTCCCGCAAAGTTTATTAGAGGCTATGATGACATTCCAAATAAAAGTTTGCCAAATTATAGCATCTACAAACGCGGAACCAAAGCCACGGATGTAGATTACGATAGAATTGTGTTTGATACATATGACTACCTCGATAAACTTATTAGTTTTAAGCTAAGTGATATATTCTATGCAATTTTCTCCGAGTATTACAAACGCACTAATGATATTCGTGCATTGAAGATGGCTCAGTATTTCAAATACGGAACTGATAATGAAAATGAAATTTGGATGTTACGATATGGTCTATCGTTTGAGGATATTGAAATCCTTAAGCCTTACATTGTTTCGATAGGGCAAGAAGAAATCGTATTCTCTGCTGACATTCAAAATCTTTCACCAGAGCAGATAAAACCAGTCAAACGCTATTTATAAATTCCATCCCTTATTTTGAAACGAAAGTCCACCGGCAAGGGTACCGATTACTTGGCACCCTTGCCGGCGGATTCTTTTTACTTGTTCTTTTTTGACTTTTTCGTTTTCTTCTGACTCTTTTCCGACTCCCGGGGAGGCAATGTCCCCTCCGCTTTCAACCGCTGCATTTCCGCAATCTCCTCCTTCATCTCCACGATCAGTACCTTCAACTTCTCCTCACACTCCTCGCGGGTGTGTGCGTAGACATTGCGGGCGTGCTTTTTGCCGTCGGGCCATTTGGGGGAATAGCGGCCTTCAAAGAGATGGTCGTTGATCTCGCTGATGCAGCCGGTGCCGGATCTGCGCTTGCGGCCCACATAGGGCTTGAAGTCGGTCATGCTCGGCTTTTCCGCCTGGGCCGGGGCAGTTTCCTGTCCCGGCTCTGAAGCGTCCTCCTGCGGTGCCGCCTTGCCGATGCCGCGGTCAATATTTTCGGCGGCTGCGCGTTGCATATCGTCGGTGATGTGGGTGTAGATATCCAGCGTGGTGGCCGCCGACACATGGCCCAGCATGGCGGAGAGAGTTTTCACATCCATACCGTTTTCCAGCGCCAGCGTCGCGAATGTATGGCGCAGATCATGAAATCTAACATGCTTGCACCCAGCGTGTTCCAAGATGAGCTGCAATCTGCGCCGTACCACGCCGGGTGTAATGGGACATTCCTCCTTCACCGGTGACGGGAACATCCAGCGGGAGTCCACCGTCTTTTTGTACTCCCACAGCACTGCCACCACCGCGGGCGGCAGGACGATCTTGCGGACGGAGGTCTTCGTCTTGGGCGTGCTGATCTGGAGCTGACCGCGCACATCGTAGACCTGCTTGTTCACATTCAGCACACCGGTTTTAAAGTTCAGGTCGTCCCATTGCAGCGCCATCAGCTCACCCCGGCGCAGGCCGGTGGCCAAGTCCAGAAGGAAGACCTCGTAGTAGCCCTCGAACTTCGCTTGAATGAGGAATCGCTGCAACTCTTCTCGTGTCAGCACCTGCATCTCCCGCGCCTTCTTGGGCGGCAGCTTGCAGCCGATGGCCGGGTTCACACGGATCAGCCCATCCTGCACCGCCTTCTCCAATGCGGAGCGGCAGGTGGCGTGGCACATACGCACCATTCGGTCGGACAGCCCTTCGCCGTACTTGTCGGTGAACCGCTTCCGGCCGCTTTTCTTGAGTCGACCGTAGAACTGCTGCAGGTCGTTCTGTGTCAGTTTATTCAGCGGGATGTCCCCAATCTCCGGGATGATGTGCAGGCGGATGCGGCTCTCATAGGTCTCCTGCGTAGTTGGGCGGATCTTAGGCTTGGAGTGATTCTCGTACCAGTAGGTCAGCCAGTCCCCGAAGGGCATCTCAGACCGCACTTTTTCGGGCTTCAGCCCGCCGCATTCCTCCTTGAGCTTTTGAAGTTTTTCGACGCACTCCTTCTTCGTTTTGGCGAGGACATTTTTCGTTTTGGGATAGCCGTTGTCATCATAGCCGATGACAACTCGCCCCTCCCACCGACCATCCTTGCGTTGCCTTACTGTTCCGTCTCCGGCTTTTCGTTTTCTTGCCACGGTTTCAACTCCTTTCCGAAGATGTCCTCCATGAAGCCGCCTACGATGCCAGAGGCTGTCTTCTGCATATCCAAGGTGACATGGGTGTAGGTGTCCAGCGTGAAGGACGCATTGGTGTGTCCCAGAATACCGGACAGTGTCTTGGCGTCCACGCCGCTGGTAAGGGCATGGGTGGCGAAGGTGTGGCGCAGATCGTGGAAGCGGATACTGGGCAGCCCCGCCCGCCGGAGCAGCGTCTTCATGTGGAGGTAGGCCGAGCCGGGGTTGACAGGATCCTCCGGCTTCACTGGGTCGGGGAATATCCATTGACTGATGGTATCCGCCTTGCGCCGCCGCAGGATGTCCGCCACCGTCTTCGGCAGGATGATGGTACGCATTCCCTTTCCCGTTTTGGTCTCACCGACGGTGTACTCACCCTTCCTCTGGCTGTGGAGGGTGCGGCACACCTTCAGCGTCCCGGTGTCCCCATCGAAGTCGCTCCATTGCAGGCCACAGATCTCGCCGCGGCGCAGGCCGGTCATCAGCTCCGTCTGGAAGAAGTCCCGCCACACCTCGTCCTGCTCCACCACTGCGAGGAAGGCGTCCAGCTCCGCGCGGGTGAGGATACGCTTGGGCTTGTAGTTGGGCTTGGGCGCGGTTGTCCCCTCGGTGGGGTTTTTGGGAATGACATGCGCCTGCACCGCGTCTTTCAGTGCGGCGTGAAGCGTGGAGTGGATGTGGCGCACCATGGAGTCGGAGAGCTGATGCCCCATCTCGGGATGCTCGTGGACGCGCCCCTCCGTTTTCAGGCGGCGGTACATCCGCTGGATGTCCTGCTGGGAGAGGAGGGAGATCTGCTTGTCGCCCAGTTGCGGCTTGATGTAGTATTCGATGTAGCGGCGGTAGCCCTCGAGGGTACCGGGGCGCACCGTACCCGCCTTGTACTCCGTGAGCCAGCGATCCAGCCACTGGCCCAGCGTCATCCGGCTGTCCTCGGTCAGCTCCACATCCCGGTAGCACTCGATGTTCTGGTGCAGCTTGTCCAGCAGGGCCTTTTGCGTCTTGGCATACACATGACGGAACAGTGGCTCGCCGTTTTCCCGGTGGCCGATGACGATGCGACCCTCCCAGCGCCCGTCGTCACGCCTTCGCACCATGCCGTCGCCGGCCGGTCTTCGTTTTGCCATGTATTTCACTTCCTTTGGATTCATTTTCTTTTTGCAACACAAACAACTACCACACTTTTGCGGAAATAGCTATCAGAACTTTGAAATGGTTTGCCATTACATCCGCATAGAAAACCCGTGGTACTGCTCGTACTCTTCATCTTCGTCATCTACGGCGTATTCCACCGTGCGGTCGATCTTGCCGCCGCGTTCCAGAATACGCCGGATCTCCTGCTTGCTGTGATGCAGCGTTTCCAGATGGAAGCGGTCATTGTCGCCGGTGTTCATTGCATCCAGAATGGAGATCAAACCGCAGACGGCATCGTCCACCGTAGGCAGGAGTTCACCGTATTCGGTGGCGTCGATGCGGCTTTCCAGATACTCACAGCCGCCCATATCGAAGTAGGCTTCCATGCTGCTGCGCAGAAGCGTCTGGTCGAAGAGCTTATTGTCTCTGCATCGGACATTCTCCGGTGTAGTGTAGGTGATGTATTTTTGATTCGGCTCCCATCGCACCTTGTAGCCGTACTCCGCCATGAATGCGATGAACTCCTCACGGGTAACACAGTTCTCCATAGCTTCCTTAATGGTACGGCACAGCCGTTTCTTCCAAGCAGGAATACGGAACGGATCTGCCTTGCTCTCGGTGAAGGACAAGCCATACTCCCGGCAGAGCTGGTTGCTGTATTCCTTGGCCTGCTGCATCTCCCGGGCGCTCTGATGAAACTTCTGGCCGTTTTTAAAGTTTACCGAGTTCATGATGATGTGATTGTGGATGTGCGCCGTATTCATATGCGTGACCACCACGCACTGGTAGCCCTTGAAGTATTCCGCAAACTTCAACCCGATCTCATGCGCTGTATCAAAATCCAGCGGATCGTCCGGGGCGAAGGCTTGGACGATGTGATAATAGCTACGGCCATCTGTTTTGCGGAACTGTTTCTTTACCGCTTCGAATTCATCCTGAGCTGTTTGAGCCATGCAGTTGACACCGGATATGAGACGCTCCACCGTTTTCTCACGGTTTGTAACATAGTCCAGGATACCGCTCAGACTGCGTGAGACAGCAATGAATTTAATGTTTGCCATGCGTTCCGGTACACCTCCGTAAAGGGTTCATAGTTCACCTGCGTGATACGCCCCTGCCGAGCCATGACCGTGAGCTGGTTCAGGTTATTTCCCTGATAGCGCAGCTCCCGCAGGAGCTCATCCATACCTTCAATGACCGTGACCTCACGATCCATAGCCGCCCGGCGCACAAACTCGCTCTCGGTCATATGAGCTGCATCCGCCTTGCGGCGGATGCAGTCCTTTTCCCACCCGGCAACGCGGGCGCGGATAAATTGATTCTTAGCCATGGTGCTCGTTACCTCTGCTTGCCAGCATAGTCATCGTCTCGATCTGCTTAGCCAGAGTCTCGTCCCGCGCATGCACATAATAGAACTCCAGCATCTTTTCGACTGCAAAGCACTGCTGCCACTCCGCACAGCCAGATAGTGCGGCTTTGCCCTTGCCGGTGAAAAAGTGATTCAACTCTTCACAGGAGACATCCACGCCGAGTTGATAGAGCATGGCTTCCCGTACATCGCTGAGCATCTCTTCCTTATCGTACTTGTCCATCATAATTTCATAGGGATTATAGGTGTTCTTCGTCATAATCTTTATCTCCTTTAAATTTATTTTTCTTTGTGTTGATAGGGGTGCGGGCTTAGCCCGCCTGCCGAAGGGGTCGGAACGGGGCAATCGCCCCGTTCCGTACCACGAAGGCGAAACTTGTCATTCTCGAAGCGAGAATTTTCGGCGCTGACGCGCACTTCAGCCGCTCTGCGGCGCTTTGCGGAAAAGGCAGTCATCCCGCTTGGTCAAGCATCCATGGCGCATCACCTCCTTCCGTGCAGAACACGCTGCGGTAGGTGCTGCTGTCCGGCACCATGCCCCGCTCCAGCATGATCTCACGTTGCAGCAAGCGCACACACAGCTCCGCATAGACACTCCGCATCTCGTCCCGGCCCTGGCGAGCGAAGGCTCTTTGCTCCTCGGTCAGATCGCCGCGATGTTCATCGCAGAGAAACAGGCGAAGTCCGTCTTCATCAATGAGGTCGGCATAATCCTTGTTCCACGCCCACCGGATGTAGCGTACTGTGTCGTGCGTGCGCTGGAGAACCATCATCGGGTCATGGTCTACAATAAAGTTTGCAAGCTGCTGCATCATGCGCTTTCCTCCTTTTTGTTCTGCCGATTCAATTCGGCCAGCCGTTTCTCTGCCTTTGCCCGCTCTATGTCACGCTCCGCCCGCAGGAACTGCCGCTGATAGTTCAGCTCCAGTGCTTCCTGAATGGGGCGGATGGTGTAGATGAGACTTCCGTTGCGCACGCGGCCGTCCTTTGTGGTGATGGTACTGGGCTCGGTGTGAATAAGCCCCTTCTCCTCCAGACCGGCCACATACTTCCGCACGGTGTTTTCGCTCAGCTGCACCGCCTTTCCGATGGTGCGGTAGCTGGGATGACATTGGTAGGTTCTGCGATCCTCGCAGCGCAGAAGGTAATTGTAGACGGCGATCTCGTGAGAGCTGAGTCCGAGATTAAAGACTTCGTTGGGGACGAGATAGTAGTGTTTGTTCGGGTCCCGCTTGGGCCAGCGCTGGAACATCAGGCATCACCTCCTGTCTGCGCATCGACCCACCGACAGAACTTTTCTCTGGGTACCACGATGCGGCTGCCGATCCGCAGCGCTGGGAAGCCCGTCTCGTGCATGAGCTCATAGGCGCTGGAGATGGACACGCCCAGCACCTGCGCCACCGTGTTCGCGTTGAGGAACAGCGGCAGCTGGTCATAGTTGGTGAATGTGGATTCTTGCATTGGATTCCTCCTTTATAATTTTTTGTTGAGAGCTGCAAACAAAAAGCTCCCACTGAAAAAGTGGGAGCAGTATCCATATTGCAAATTTGAAACCTCATGATAGAATAGAAGCATGAGGAGGTGAGCCGATGCCGTTGGTGAAATACAGGATCTACGAACTGTCCGCCAGAGCCGTGATCAGCTACGGAAGGCAGCAGGAGGGTACATACGCCTTCCATCTCAGCGCCGCTGAGACAGAGAGATGCAAATCACTTTCCGTGCCTCACGAGCAGGATGATAACGCGCTGTTCTATCAAATCATGTGCGTGCTGCACGGCGATGCCTTCACCGGAAGACCCGGTGGGCAGCTGGTGACTGACCTCTCGGACATCATTTTCTATATGGACTTCTCCGGCATATTCGACCGGAGCGGCGCCAGAAAGAAACACCTGATCCGGCAGGAGAAGGCCAAGGCCCTGTTCCGCCCAGAGGGCGTGGATTTGGATTTCGGCTCCGGGCCTCATCGCTACCTCGCCTTTGAGCGGTCAGGCAGCATGAGCCGACAGGCGCGGCTATCCTTCATCCGAGAGGATTTTTATGACGCGGTACGCCGCCGCATTATGATGGATATGACCATCGGTGACTGCCAGCTCAGCAAGCTCTATGCCTACAACGGCCTGATGCTGTCCAGCGGTATCCGCATTGACGGCATCGGCATTGACCGACCCCATCGGGTGGTGGTCATCGACAATCCTACGCGCACAGAGCGGAATGTCAGCGTCATCACCGTAGAGGACGACGGAACGCAGAGCAGTACCCGCAAATATCACCGGGTGGAGAAAAAAGAGGACATCGAAATCACCTGCTTCGACGGCGAGGGGCTGATCTCAAAAGAATATGCCCGCGTCGTGGACGAGAAGCTGTGCGGGAAGAAAGTCCACACCTCATTCCAGATCCGTATGCCCTATGTCAAGGGTATGCTGCACGAGGTGGACTTCAAAGACTTCCTGATCCTCTGCGGGACGGACACCATCACCGATCTGTGGGGCATGGAGCATTCCGTCCGGGATGTGGACGTCATCCTAACCAAGAGCATGTTCAAGGGATACGGCTGGCTCACTGCCAGTGGCATGAGCTGGGAGGACTATTGGGCGGTGTTCCGTAAGTACCGCCACGCACTGTACATCACGAATGTCAGCAAGGAGAAGCCGGAGAAAACGACGGAACTGAACTATCAGTTTTTGAACACGGTATCCCTCAAGGCGGACGAGTTCCGCCCCGCCGATCTGCCAGACGGCTGGGATCACAGTCCGGAGGAAGACCCGCGAAATTGGCTCACCAAGCAGACGGAGCTGGCGTATTACAGCTTCTGCGCCGATGAATCGTTTCGGCAGAATTATTTTCTGGAGAAGCTTGAACGGGTCAGCTGGTGGGAACGGCATCAGGGCAAGGACCAGATCCTTGCCGCCGTACTGAAAAAGAATCCGCGCTTCATCAACGAACCGGTCTATGCCAAGCGACTGGAGGATGAAGCCGATAAAATCGTGGAGCAGTACGCCGTCGGCCGGTTGATCGTAGCGGGAGACAACCGTTATCTTTCCGGTGATCTTCTGGACTTTCTGGCATTTCTGCTCCCGACTGTTCCGCCGCGCAAACGCAGGCAACGGATGTTTTACAGCACCGTCATGACCGACCACTTCCCGGAGAGTTCCTTCTATGCACCCCAGGCGGCCTATGCCCATGACGACGCCTGCACGCTGCTACGCAATCCGCACATTGCCCGCAACGAGGAGCTACAGCTTTCCTTCTACGACACGAAGGAAGAGAGAAAGCAGATGCGGCATTACTATTTCGGGCACCTGACGGATGTGGTGATGGTGGATTCCAATATGCTGGCTGCGGAGCGGCTGGGCGGTGCTGACTACGACGGCGATATGATCAAGACCATATCTGATCCGATCCTGAATGCCTGCGTCCGCCGCAACTACAACCTCTACCGCTACGAGAAACACAAATCCCTCACCAACACAGAGAACATTCCTCTGCTGATGATCCCTACGGCCCAGCCCCAAATCCGCAGTGCCGACGACTGGGAGGCACGGTTTGAGACCGTTCGCAGCACCTTCTCTTCCCGCGTCGGTCAGATCTGCAATGCCGCGCTGGATCGCAGCATTATCGCCTACAACGAAAACTCCGACGCCGAGGAGCGGGAGCGCTGCCGGGAGGAGACGGAAACATTAGCCATCCTTACCGGGCTGGAGATCGACTCGGCTAAGAGTGGCATCCGCCCCGATCTGGATGAGTACCTGACCCATAAGGCCGTCAAGCGCAGTGCCTTCCTCAAATATAAGACGCTGGTAGAGGATGCGGAGACCCGGCACGCCTGGTACGAGCCTACCCATGCGGCCAAGGTAAAGGAGTTTTTCAAAAAGGTGGATTGGGACGAGGTGGACTCCAACGTGGAGCGCCTGCCGTATCTGGCACAGCAGCTGAAAAAGAACACGCCGCGCATCAAGGCAAAGCCCACCAAGGACGAAGAATTGTTTTCCTTTGCTGCCCAGCAGCCGAACTGGAGGGAACAGCTGGATTCCGATAAGCTGGCGGCGGTAGCTACGCTGCTGCAAGATTACGATGCCTGCCTCTCCCGCATCCGGGCCTGCCGCGTTCCGTTGAAGGAGAAAAAGCGGAAGAGCGATGTGGAGCGCATTCTGTATGCCAGAGGGCAGGAGGATGCATACGATCCTGACGAGCTGTACGCTCTGTTCGGCAGCCTGCCGCCGGAAAAGGTGTCCGCTCTGCGGCAAGCCATGCAGAAGCAGGCATGGCACCTCATGGACGGAGATGCACGGGAGCGCTTCCTGCGGGAATGGCTACCGGAGTTTGACGATATATACGATTTGCTGACCGATTTCCGCTTCGGCGGCTACCGCATCCTCGGAGACATTGTCTGTGATATGGAGGACGAGAACACCGGCAGGGAGAAAAAGCAGCTGTTCCGCGAAAGCGACTCAAAAGCCTTCACTGCCATGATGAGAGCCTTTGCGGACAAGTCCGCCTCCCGGAGCTATCGTGATGCCGTGACAGCCAAGTGCCGGGAGCTTCTGACCGCCATTGTAAGACCGACTCTGGCTGTGCGCTATGTGGTCGCTCTCGGCAGACGTGACCTGCTGTGGGATCTACTGCCGGAGTACATTGAGAAAAATGTTCTGGAGGTGCGGGATGATTAACGAATGGGAGGAATTCTGCGCATATACTGGAACAGTTTCCTATACCGCCAGCAAGAAGAGCGACACGACATGGCTGGGCCGTTTCACCTTTGCCACGATCCTGGAGTTTGAGGGAATGGCTCGGATTTTGACCATCCTGGCCCGCGGATATCTGTTCCACAGCAAGGACGGAGCAGTCATTTTGGGTGATCCGCATAATCGGATCGACTACGCCCGCCGCGCGCTCTGCGCCTGGTGCAGTGTTCCGGAGGACGGGAAGTGCGTGCCGGACAAGGAATGGCAGTTCCGGACGGATTTTTCGGAGTTGCACACGGAGTTCCCAGAGTTGGTGGATGAGGACGGGACCGGCTGGTTTCTCCGCCATGTCCTCTGCGTCGCGGACTTCATGCTGACACACCCGGAAAAGGTGCGCAGCACCTCGCTCAAGTATGCGGAGGTCATTCAATCAAAGTTCGCCGCCGCATGGCGAAGCAAGGTGATGCAGTATCAGATCCCGATTTTTGCGCCCCAAACCAAGGGTGCCTGGACGCTGCGCTTTGATGATGTTCTTGCTGATGCGCTGGAGTTTGGCTCGCTGCGCAAAGAGGGGCCGGAGCTGCCGCCCGAGCTGACAGAGAAAGTGAAAGAGGCACTTCCGAAGGTAATTCCAGTCGAAGTTGTCTGTACGCTGATCCGCTATTATCTTGCCAACCGGCAGGATGATTGCGAATGGGTCATCCTGCCAGTGGCAAGCTTTGACGCCTACTTCGGGGACACCAGCTTCAGCAAGAAGTATCTGCCCAAGATCCCTGCAGAAATCGTGGAGCGGAGCAGCACCTTCGGCATCAGCCGGTATCAGGTCACGGAAGAATATCTGCCATAGGATACAGACAGCGGGACAAGCCTTTACGGCCTGTCCCGCTGTTTTTCTGTCTGGATTTTTGAAAGTGTTTTCCTTGTCTATGGCGGCTCAGTCGCTGAGCTGCTGCCTATGATTTACTCGTCATCATCAGGCCACGAGGAGATCATGTGAATATCCCCGGTGCCCATGTCCATCGCCATGTGATCTCCCATGCGCATCATGAGATTCCCATCGGAGTCCATCGCCATGCTGTCAGAAATGCTCATGGTGAAATCTCCGTCATCGTAGTCAAAAATGTACTTTGACATACCGTGCACCTCCAATTTTAATCATCGTATTCCGGATAGTCAGGTGCCCACTCGGGCATCCAATGCGCTTTGTTTCTGCGGTTTGCATTGTGAGTTCTCTGGTGCGATCTGTGGTTCGGATTCATCTGATTGGCCCGATTGTCAGCGTCAGCTTGATATGCCTTGTTATTGGGATTATGCAGATTTGCCCAGTGATCCAGTTGTGCTTTGGTATGTGTTTTTCCTGATACCTTTCCCATAATCAGCCTCCTTTCTGAACCGAAAAAAGCCCACGCACTTTGCTTCGTGCGTGGACTGCGATCATCCGGAAGACCGCTTTGCACGCAACAAAACAAACCCGACGAAAGAACACTTTCTTCGGTTCGATTTTGTGGTGCAAAGCATCGAAACAACAGGGGGACAACGACAGTCAACCAGCAAACTGCTTTCTCAATTCCATAATGAGAATTTGATTGGAATCAATAGTTTCGAGGATTTACATATTTTTTTACTCGCTTCATTGTCTATGTCACTGCCGTTCGATATGATTCGTACTCTCATGATACGAACGATCAAAGTTCAGGACAGTCCAACAATTTAGCGCTTTCATGATAACATGAATGGGAAGCGAATGCAATGGGGAACTGCAAATTTCACCCCATGATTCCAATTTTGTTTCCGTTTTCGTAAATGTCCGTGCCATCTTCGCAGTGATTGGGTCCCTCGTACTCCAACCAGCCGAAGCCCGCCACATAAACTTTGTCGCCGGGCTGCAGTTCTTCAGGAGGGTGGGGCGGAGTTGGCTCTGGTGCGGAATTCTTAGCGGGTACCTGCCCCGTGGAAAGCTGGAGTTCGGAAGCTACGGGTGTTTCAATAGGCCCTATCTCCAGTTCAGGTTGCTCTTCTCGGGGCGCTTCTTGTCGCGGAATCGTTCCTTTTTCCTTCTCCGCCAGTGCTGTGGGTTCCTCAATTTCCGCAACGGTCGCTTCCTTGGCGCTCACAGCGGTTTCCGCGGCTGGGACGGGTGTTTGCTCGGTTGCATTGTTATGCGGCCACACGGCGGCACACAAGGCGGCACAGGTGGTAATCAGGGTCACTATAATGAGTTTCTTCATTTTTCTTCCTCCTTAGATGCGAAACGAGCCCTCAACCCCATTGCCGTTCGGCAGGAGACTGAGCGCTCGTTTTCGTAATAGTTCAATTCCATAGAGAGTTTCCACGCCAGTTCAAATCCGGCGATAAAGCTGTCGATGGAGCTGTCCTCCGCAATACGGTCTTTTGCGTCGATGATCTGAAGCACCAGCCGACGCTCCGGTTTGCCCAGCACCTCGCTAAGTGCGTGATGGCATTCATCAATTTCCTGCTTCTGCACCGGGAATTCAGGTGGGGTATAAAAGCAGTCATATAGGTCTTTCAGCAGCTTGTATTTCATGCGCTCGCCTCCTTGCAGCACAAACATATACCACAGTTCGGCGGAAACAGCTACTGAAACTTTTAAGAAAAATAGCGGCTAAAGCGCATCGTTTCAGCCGCTATTGGGGATGTGGGGTACTCGTGGTGCGGGCTCGCAGGTTAGCTATACCCCTACGCAGTTTTTACTTTTGTTTGCATCCGTGCTGAGAGAGCCTTTTTTATAACGATGCCAGCCCTGGGCAATTCGTGGTGGCATTGCGAATGATGATAAATGATATCCTGGCACCACCAATTTCCGCAAGACAGGATCAAGTCAATGCACCGTTGTCTTCCACTTTTTCCGCTTTGGACAGTTCTTCCCAATCCTCACGATTTCCGCATCTGCGAAGGTAGTCGTGGCCACCATCCACGGCGCACGAGCCGCAGCTGCAAAACTTGAAATCATGGACAGTTTTGCTTTCGATGATATCTCCACATTTCTTGCATCTGATTGCGTTTCTGATAATTCTCGGCATAATCATTCTCCCTTTAGTGCAGTCCGGATTTTTTCTTTTTCTCCACTGCCGTCTGTACGGAGGCGCAGGAACGGAACAGCGCACTTCTCCAAAACGGAGTTCTTCTTCATATCTCGCTCTGCCTGCTTACTCCCGGCCTCATGGAAACCAGTTCCGTCCACTTCGATTGCCAGCACGGGCTGCTTATCCATCTGATTGAACAGCAGAAAATCCACATGGGTCAACAGATTGCGGGCATATTGGCGTTCTTCCTCTGTCAGCGGTTCATAGTCTTTCACCAGTGTCGCAAGAGAAACATGCACTGCACAACCGATAGAGGAAAACGCCTCCTCAGACAACACCTCTTGAATCACAGAGTACATGAGATTCTCGGAATCGTATTCCGATACCCGCTTATGTTTTTGCAGATATGCCCTGCGCTGCTCGGCATAGCCCTGATAGAGCATATCGAATACGGAGTAGACCTGGCTCTGGATAACCTCAAAATTGTTATATTCGATGTACCGCGTTAGGTCGCCATAGTTGGTTTGGTCATTGCGTGGGTCCTGCGATGTGACCACCGCCAGCGAATGAACCGCGCGGGAAACCGCCACATTCAGCATATGAGGATCATCCACGAAATCTGTGATGACATTGTCGACCGAAGTTAGAATGATGGCATCCTGTTCCCGCCCCTGAAACTTGTGGACGGTGTCCACCTCGTAAGTATCTCCCAGCTGCTTGCGGATGGCTGTCACCTGGTCTCGATACGGCGTGATAATGCCGATGCTCTGGAAATTCTGCTGATGCAGCCGCGGAAGCACCTCCTGCTGGATGACATCGATCTGGCGCTGGTTGAGATGCCCACGGGCGTGATTACCGGCAATCGTCCGGTACATGGTCAATACATCCGGCTCATCATGGTCTTTTGTCATAACGATCAGCTGTCCATGGTAGAACTTCTGATTGCAGAAGTTGATGATTTTGGGGTGGCAACGGTAGTGTTCCCGCAGCAGCGTAACAGGTGCGTCCTGCCATATTTCCAATGCAGAGGACAGCAAACTGTGGGTAGAAAAGCGATACCGCTCATCCAAGGAATACTTTTGCCAAATGGCATCACTGGTGCGAATGTCATCCTCTGTCAGCACATTGGGGAGCTGCTTCAAGTCCCCGACGATCACGATATTCCGCGCGCAGGAGAAGGCCAGCACGCCGGTGGCCAGATCGACCTGTGAGGCTTCATCCACGATCAAGTAATCATAGATATGATCGATGCTCAGCGTTCCTTTGATGGAATAGGTCGTGCTAAGCACCACCGGATACTCGCTGGTAAACTCTGCGGAATTCCAGCGGAAATCGTTCTTTTCAAAACGCCGTCTGTCACTTTGCCAGTGATACCGCGTCGCCAGTTCCGCCCGGAACAGCCGCAGAGACTTCTGGGTAAGCTCATCCATCTTTGCGTCAAAAGCGTAGTGTTCCAGCTTGCGGTTCAATTCCTGCTTTTCAGCCTCCAGTTCCCGCCTCTTTACGGAATAGAACTGACTTTGCAAATAGGGAATAACAAGCTCTGGAGAACGGAGGAACAATTTGAGTGCATTGCGATTGAACCGGAACATGATGGAGAGTTTTTGCAAAAGGCCTAAGCGGCTCTCATGTTCTGCGTGCTGTTCAAATTCCATCCAAAGTGCAAGAATCTTCTGCGAGGACAGTTTGTCCAGGCTCTCTGTCGGTGCGTCGCTATAAGTCGCGTAATATTCCTCGAAATAGTGCTGTTCCGGATTCAGCTGCAAAAATTCCTGCTCAATTTCCGCAATGCGGTTCTTGGCGTTGAGCATTTCGTTCAGCTCCTGGGAAAGCGCGGTCGTCTCTTGATCCAACTGCTGCCGTTCCTCTGTGGGCATCTCCCTATCACTCATATTCGGATAGGCGCCAGTTTGATTCTCCAGGAACTTTTGCTTGTTGGCAAGGCTTCCGAGAAACGCAGTCAGAAAAGAGGCATTCTTCTTTTCCAGCTTTTCTGCCACATTGTGTGTTGCAGAATTATTGTTGGATACGACCGCCACGGTCTTCCCGCTCCGAACCACATTGGCAATGATATTTAGAATCGTCTGCGTTTTTCCTGTCCCCGGAGGTCCCTGAATGATGCTGATTTTGGAGGAAAGCGCCCGCTCCACCGCCAGCTTCTGACTCCGGTTCAAGCCAAACGGATAGATCACCGCCTCCGGCATCTGTGGTACTTTGACTTCCTTCTGCGGTGCAAGATAGCTTGCCAGCACGGTATCCTCGCTGACCTGCTTGATCTTATCGTACTGCATGCTTAGGATGTTGATGCCTTCCACCTCAAGGCTAATTGCCGCGGCAGTTTCTTTGAAATACTGGAATATTTCTTGATTTGTACCGTCTGTCAGGCAATTCTGCTGGAACTGCACTTCATTCCTACGAAATGAAAAATCTCTCTTTCCGTTGCGGACAATACGATAATACCCACCGAAGTCGAGAATCTCATCAATTCCGCTGATGGTTTGCCCGTTTACGGTGACAATCACCTGCGCAGGGTCGATCTTCTTTTGCAGGGGTAGGATCTCCACATTGCTGCTCTGAAAGCTGTACGACTTATTGGGCGCACTGGTATAGACGACCTCGCACTTCCCGTCATGGAACTGAAAGCTCGCGACCGAGTCCGTCTGGTCTTTTCCCTTTATGATGATTAAGTGCTTTCGTGCGTCCATAGGCATCTCCCCATCAATTCAACTCTCAACTCATAAGTTGCGAGTTATTTCATCACTCGCTCAAGAAGCGTCTGATAGCTGTCCACGACATCATAAACCACATTTCCGTTACTTATTGCTTTGAAATGTTCTCTTGCGCAGTGGATTTTGGATTCCTCAATGAGCCGGAGCTGCATAGAGGACATAGAGCCTTTTGTTTCGGCAACAAAATAGATGTGTTTGACGGTGCCTTCATAGAAAGCAATCGCCCAGTCCGGATTATAATGTCCGACTGGTGTTGCGATATAAAAGCTGTCCGGCAGCTTCACATAAACCGCAACATCTGTGTTGGTGTCCAGGTCGGCTGCAAAATCACGCTCGTTCGTGGAATCGTACATGATATGATCATATAGATGCCGCTGCGCTTTCATTGCATTTGTACCGAGTTTGCCCTTGATGGTCGGTTCGGTAAAGATGTCCGTATCGTAATGCTCATCCAGCACGTTGTAGGTAATATGCTGAATAATTGCAGTTGCCTTTTCGTCATTGATCAAAGCGGCTGCTTTGATAATGAACTCTTCTGGATTGAATTTGAACTGCTCAAAAACGGATTTCTCAATGCCGGTCAGAATTGCAACGACTGCTTTTCGTGTCAAACCGGTCTCTCCGACCAGCTTGCCAATCAGATCATACTTCACACTGCTGTTGGCACGGATTTGCTTGCTGCTGTCATAAGTAGACGACTTTGATTTCGAGAATGCACTCCCGACAAGGAGAGAATCCCTCGACTTGATCTCGTCCATTGCGCCGGTTTCAACCTTGAAGAATATCTTCGGCACATGAAGATTCTGGTTGAGCGATGCGATGGCTTTCTTCACAAGCTCATCCGTATCAAAGTCCACCACATATACGGATTTTGGGCTGATGCGCTTCCAAAGCGCTTTGAACTCCGGCATGGCGAGCTTGTCGGGATCAACTTGCAGCTCGACATTCTTGTCGCGGGCATTCTCCGGCTGCATAGCGCGGCTGTCATAGACGGAATCAAGAATATTGATCACAGAATCGCGGCTGTCCGCCACTTCCTCCGCAACTTGAATCGCGCCGTTTGCTTTGTCGGCATAATATTTATCGGTCAGTACGCCCTTCTTGTCGATATAGCCGTTGACAATCAAATCAAAATAAATCGCCTGCGCTGTATCGCCGTCCACGACCTGCTCGTTGCCTCTGGCATCCACAATGACCTTGCCCTTGAAGAGGTCGGCAGTAACCGCCACGGGGCGTCCTGCAACCGCATCGGCAAGCTCACTTTGCAAGCCTTTTGCAAAGCTGTCATAGCTCTCGCTGGCAATAACGGTCAGCACATTGATAGAATGAACATCATTGCCGAGGACGTTGGCATCCATACGCTCGCCGTCTTGATTGACGCAAAGGCGCAATCCGCGACCGACTTCCTGACGTTTGCGAACCTCGCTGCTGCTTTGTTTCAGTGTGCAAATCTGGAACACATTCGGGTTGTCCCAGCCTTCACGCAGCGCGGAGTGCGAGAAAATGAAACGCACAGGAGACTTTTTCGGGTCACGATCCAGAAGCAGTTCCTTGTTCTTCATAATCAGGTCATAAGCGTCAATATCGTCGGACGTACCCTCCTTCTTGTCGGAGAGCTTGCTGTCGGTCATCTTGCCCTTTTTGTCCACGGAGAAGTAACCGGCGTGGGTATCATGGGCAGAAATCGCGTCCAGATAGCGAATGTAGTCCTCGTCTCCGATTTCCCGCTGCATGGAGCTGAGAATATCGTTGTATTCTTCCTCGAACATATCCGCATAGATGCCGTTGAACGGATGCCCGGCCTCATCATACTGCTTGTACTTCGCAACCTCGTCGATGAAGAACAGGGACAGGACTTTGATACCCTTATGGAAAAGCTGCCGTTCCCGCTCAAGATGGGAAAGAATCGTTTCGCGTATCTGAATGCGGCGAAGCTGGTCTTCACTGACCTTGCCAATCACATCACCGGCAAAGATTTTGACGCCGTTCAGAAACTCCACGGAGTTGTCGCGTCCGTCAATGGACTTGACCACAAAGCCGACTTTGTACTCGTCCAGATTGCCGGAATTGTCGTAAAGATTATAGCCGATTCCGACCGTCGCCGTTTTCTTGCGGATACCGGACGCACCCTTGCAATCAAACTGAATGGTTGCTGTCGGGTCGGCTTTGGAAAGATTGATGCTTTCCAGATAGACGAATCCCTCGGTTGCCGTGCTGCCGGACTCAGTGATGCCCTTGACGGCGATTTTCTTAACCAGCCGCTTGTTGTACGCTTCCATCGCATCAAGGCGATAGACCATGTTATAGATGCTGTCTGCCTTATGGGTTGCGGAGTAGCGCAGCGTCAGCAGCGGAGAAAAAAGTTTCAGATTTTTCTTGGCAGCAGGTCCCTCAACAGACTGCGGCTCGTCAATAATCAGAATCGGATTTGTTTTGGCGATGATGTCGATTGGACGGCGGGAGCGGAAATTATCAAGTTTTCTGAATATAATTGCTGCGTTTTTATCCGCTCTTTTGCCGCTTTCCAGCTTTTCCTTCGCGTCAACAGATTTGTTGAATGCCTGCACATTGATGATCATGACATTGATGGCGCTGTCTGACGCAAAGCGGTCAATTTCCGTGAGCTGGGCAGAATTGTAGATGAAGAACCGAATCTTCTTACCGTATTCCTCTGCGAAATGATCCTGTGTCACCTGAAAGGACTTATAAACACCCTCGCGGATGGCAATGCTCGGCACGACCACGATGAACTTACTCCAACCGTAGTGCTTGTTCAGCTCATACATGGTCTTAATGTAGGTATAGGTCTTGCCGACGCCGGTCTCCATTTCAATCGTCAGATTATAACGACCTTCCAGCTTGTCCGACGGCTTGATCTGGTTGGTGCGCTGCACCTTTTGCAGATGCTCTAAAATCAGCTTGTCGGAAAGTTCCGGCACAATGCGTTCGTTACGCCAGCCGGTGAAGTCAGTTTCTTCCTCTAATCCGATCTGATAGTCCCCGTCGCCGCGATCCATCATATAGGTCGGCGTGAGGTATGGCTGCCCGGCAAAGACATCAACAACCGCTTTCGCCGCATCCGCTTGAAATTTTTGATGTTTGAATTGGAGTTTCATAACTGATGCTCCTTGGTTTTCTTTTTGATCATTTTCAGATTTATTTCTTTACATTTTTCACGGTTATCACGAAACTTTTGCTCAATCGCATTGTCTGATTCCGTTTTAGCCACAGGACGTAAATCTGTGTTGTAGTGAGAAAACATTGTCCGAATCGCTGCATTTGCAAAAGCCGCTAAAAAACGAGACTCGATCGCGGGTACAGGGTTTCCCTCAAATGCGTAACGCCAGTCAACGAAGGCGTTTGAGAGCAAAATAAGCTCATTGAGTCCTCTTTCAAAATTTGCATACTCTGGGGCCTTTTCAGTTAAGAATGTCCACAATTCCTGTTGAAACGATTTCGGAAGCATCTGAAAAAGAATTAGCAGATTGTGCTCTTTTCCATATTCAATTTTATTTTTAGCTAAAATTGCCTTGAGCGTTAATTCGGTTGAAAACGCTCCGTTTACAATTAAAGGGGCAAAAAGCAAAAGCAGTGCATCTGAATCATCCCTGCTTAGTTGATCAAGTGCTATATATGCGTTATAAAATGACTTTGCTTGATAGACTAATAAGTCGGCGTTCATCAGATCACCCTCACGCGCTTGGAAATGTCGCCCGCGTCCTCCGGCATATAGAGCTTGAAAATCTCGAACACGTTGATCTTCTCCGGGCTGGACGCAAAACCGGAATCCCGGAAGACGGCGCGGAGCGGCTTGCGCTTAGCGATTTCCTTGACCACGCTTTCGGGAATATTGGCGTCAAAGCAGGCGATCAGGTCGCCGTCGTTGTAGGTATGGACAGTGCAGCCGCCCAACTGTTCGGACTTGTACGGCAGGGATAGGGGCAAGCCCCAGTCGATCAGGCAGCCGAACAGCAGGTCAAGGTCGGTGCGGTCCTCCTTGATGTTGGATTCCAGACCGGCAAGCATTCCCTGATCGTAGGCATCCGGCGCATAGTAGACGTCCTTCATGTTGGTATCGTCCAGCTTGAGGACGCGGAAACCAATATCGAGATTCTTAACTCTATCCATCTTTTCATCGAACTTTTTACACAGTTTATCTTCCAAATCTGGATTATCTGTTGCAGCAAAGAGATTGATTGCTGCATCACCGCCTAAATCAATTCTGATTTTCTCCCCTGCGCGGCGAATGCGCTCTTTGCCGATTTCGCAGATGTTCTTGTAGCCTGCTTTGTAGGCTTCGCTCTTTTCGTCACAGGGTTCGGGAAGCTGCACCATGATGAATTTGCGGTGTCCGCCGTCTTCTGCGTTAAGCTGCATGACAGCGTGGGCGGTGGTAGCAGAGCCGGAAAAGAAATCCATAACAATATCGTCACTACGCGTGGAGATTTTCATCATCCGACGAATTAAAGTTGTAGGTTTTGAGTAAGTAAAAACCGCCTTTCCGAGCAATGTTGAAATCTCTTTATTTGCTTCATCAAGGGTTCCTGTTTCTTTATATGACCACAAGCTAACTGGAACCACGCCATCATCCAATTCGCATAAAAAGCGTTTCAATCGCGGATATGATAGATTCCCGTTTTTCCCCCAGTACAGTCGATTATCTTTTTCTAATGCCAAGTATTGATCTTTGCTGTATTTCCATGCATAGACCGGATGGGTAACTATCTCTTTGGTATACGGATTTATCAATTCATAAGATAGATTCGGTCGCTCTTCCTTTGTGCGTTGGCTTGTAAACAAAACACTTGTCCAAATGCCTCGCGGATCATTGTCTGGATTGCTATATGCTGAATTATTCTTTTCGCTACGAGGCTCACGTAAAATTGATAATGCGTCCGACTTCCTATATAGAAGAATGTGATCAAAGGTTGTCGATATGAGCTTTGCGTCATTGTTGCGTGTATACCTTTTTTCCCATGCAATATTTGCAACAAAATTACTTTCTCCCATAACCTCATCACATATCTTCCGCATATTATGAACTTCGCCATCATCAATGCTGATAAAGATAACCCCATCCTCCGTCAGCAGATTTCGCGCCAGCATCAGCCGGGAATAAATCATGCTACACCAATCAGAATGAAACCGCCCGTTGGTGTCGGTATTCTTGAACAGGCGGTTTTCGTCCTCGTCGTACATTCCCATCTGTGCGTTTTCTTCTTCCTGGGAGCGCATGAAATCGTCGGCATAGATGAAGTCGTTGCCGGTGTTGTACGGCGGGTCGATGTAGATCATCTTGACCTTGCCGAGATAGCTCTCCTGCAAGAGCTTGAGGACTTCCAGATTATCGCCCTCGATGTAGAGGTTTTCGGTGGTGTCCCAATCCTTGCTCTCCGCCACGCAGGGGCGCAGCGTCTTGCGAATCGGCTTGTTGGCTTCCACGATTGCAGCCTTCTTGCCGACCCATGTGAACTCGTATGCCTCGTCCCCGTCCACCACGTCCGGCGAGAGCATCTGTTTCAGCAGCTCAAAATTGACCGCCCGCTTGTACACCTTCTTCTCCGGCGTGCTGTGTTCCTCATCCAGCATCTCCGTGATGCAGTTGGGAAACAGGGCAGCAATGCGGTCTATGTTCTGCGCCGTCATATCCGGCGATTCAAATTTCATGTGGTTCATTAGGATTTTTCTCCTCATCTTCTTGTTGAGTATTATTGCTATTTGGCAACATGCTAAAGTCAATCTCAGATAGCCGTTGCTGCAATTCTGTTACAGCCGGGGGAATGTCAATTTTATATGATGCAAGCTGCTTTGCTATTTCACTCATGGCTCTTGTCGCTGGGGCTATTTCGCTTTGCAAAGCGGCAATTTTACCAAGGTTGGCAATGGCGGCAATTACTTCGGGCTTCAAAGTGCATTCACCTGTTGCAAACCGTCCAATCTGCGACAAGGTTTTTGAGACTTCCGGACTAATAATTGGCTGATTTGATGTAATGCTTTTTAATGCTTCGGATACGACAAGCAAGCCACTTGTGTCAATCGGAGAATGTAAAGCTGCCAAAGCTGAACTTAGTGTGTTATTAAAATCTGTGGATGTAACTTCGGTGTTTGTTTCTTTCGCACCAATTAGTTTTCCAATGGCTGAATCCAGTTCTGTATTCACTTTCTTAAAAAGCTTGTGTGCCTTGTTGAACTGCTCATAGTCTATATTGTGAGCATGCATTACATCGTTTCTGTAGTTGCGAATTTCAGAAAATGAGCTGCAAAGTGTCTCTACGCAGTCATCTCCCAGAAGAAGCGTCCACAATCTATTTTCATCTAATTTGTTGATAGCATCCAGCAGTTCAGCTCGCGTAAACTGCCATGACAATGTTTTGTTAATCGTTTCTTTTGCCTTTTTGACAAATGCCGCATCCGAAAAGAGCGTTTCAAAAATGTTCCCAAGCTCCTGTTCTTCCAATCCCACAATTACTTTTTGAGAATTTTCATCGCCATGCAGTGAACTTGCAAGATACAGAAGCTTTCGCAGTTTTCGTTCGAATTCATTTACTATTGGATACAATGCTTTGTTAAAATAAGCGGAGCATTCGTTTGCGAGAACTGTAGGTCTGTAATTTTCGCACACTTTCCTGTTGAGCGGGTCAAGAATTTTTGCCGCTTCCATACTTACGCCAGGAACACTTATCAACAGAGTCCAGCATTTACTATTCTCAATCGTTGTAATCTCTTTAGTAACCTTTGGGGAAATGCTCAGGTTCTCCAAATCAGCTTTGTATTGGTCAGACGTAAAAAGATATTCTTGAATCACTTCATTTCCTCCATTCTCTCTGTAATTGTTTTAACTCCGCGTTCATTTCCATCCGCCGATTTAGCTGCTTCTCTCGCCGCATTTTGTTTTCCAGCACGGAAATCTGCTTTTCAAGCTGCTTCTTCTTTTCATCACGCTCGACAGATTCTTTCAGGCTCTCGCCGGAATCTATTTGCAGCTTGTCCCCGGCAATCTGGCGGACAAGGCTTTCATAGACGGCATCCATATTCAAGCCGTCGATGCTGAGACGCAGTTCGTCTTCCAGCATCCAGTCGGTGTGATAATAGCGGCTGACCTTGAAGGCGTTGCTGCCGGACGCAGCAGCCTCCTTGTAGCCGATCCACGCCTGAGCCTTGCCGTCACAGGTCAGAATAAAGAGGATATGGTACGGGATTTCCTTGTCGATTTGTTTTAGCACAGCTTCATCAAGCTGCGGCTCGTTCAGCCGTACCTCGAACACTTCAATCTCGGCCACTGCTTCGCCCGCAGCGATGTTCAGCGTAGACGCTGCCAGCTTGTTTCGCCAGTAGACCAGCCGGATCTGATCGACAAACACACGGCGCAAAGCAGGGGAAATGTCAAGATTCTCATAGAATTTCTGCTTCGGTATTCTTTTGTTAAATTCAGTCGCTTGAGGAAAACCTACCACTTTTAAAGTCACCTGCCAAACTTAGCTTTTAGTTCCGGATCACCATCTATCTGTTCAATCACCCACGGCTGCAAAAAATAATTTATTTGCGGGTTCACCATATTTACTGCATGGGTTGATCCTGCAGGCAAAATAACATAAAAATGTTGCAATTCTAAAACCACTCCATCGTGCATCGGAAGCATCGCTGTATGAGTAGACTCATTAAGGAGATACCTTATTAGTTCTACTTTATTGCCGTCAATTCGTTTTAAATAAGCAATCCGAGCTTTTTTCAGCCGCTTATTATAATATTTGTCCTTGATCTTTTTTGCGATGATTACAACTAAAAACACTACCAGAATTGATGTCGATACAACAAATACAATTCCAATTGCAAATCCGTATTTGTCACGGAAGCTTGTCATATACAGTTTCTCTATTATTGCATTCGGAAGAAAAAGCAGTAATCCGCTTGCAACCGACAAAGCACCAAGTATGCGCGGGGGCAACTTCAAAAAATCAACAATATTCTTCATATAACCATCCTTATTTCACGACTAAGAAGCAAATCAGCTCAAAATCATCCAGCCCCGAAACCGCACTGAGCAGCGCAGATGTGCCGCCGCTCTTGAACAGACTGTCAATATCGTTTTCTTCTTTTGCGTCAATGATGGAATTGATCGCCTCGCTCAGTAGCTCAGAGATTTCACCCATTTTGCGTCCGTCATCCGTCTCATCATTGAATCGCTTACAAAGCTCCGCACAAGGCTCACCCTTGCCACGGCAGAGCAGACGCATCGTGTCGAGCAATTTCTTCGGGTTCAGGTAATCGCAGACAATTTCGCCCTCTTCGCTGATGTAAACCATGTAGAAGGGGTGAATGCGGTTCCGGTTGTCAATGTTCACGCTGTCATTGATATTTCTGAGGACGAAAATCACACCGGCTGGAGAATCCTCCGTCTGCCCGACAACGGTGTGTAGCCCCTTTGGTGCGGTTTCGATGTCCTCGTGCTGCTTCATGTATTCGAGCAGATCAAGCCGGAACTCGTTAAGTCCCAAATCCATGATGGAAATGCCGCTGGTCATGTCTTCAATGTCCACGACTTCCTCTTGCAGCCGCTTGAGCTGTGCGCGGCGGTATTCAAGATCGCCTTTTTCTTCGGCATTGATCAGATCATCGTCGCCGGTGGAGGTCATGACCGAAATCTTCATGCGGGTTTCCACACGGCTTTTCAGGTTGATATACTCGTCGAGGTCCATATCCGGCCAGAAGTTTACGAGCTGGATATGGTCGTTTCTGCTTCCGATACGGTCAATTCGTCCGAACCGCTGGATAATGCGCACAGGGTTCCAATGAATGTCATAGTTGATGAGGTAGTCGCAGTCCTGCAAGTTCTGACCTTCGGAAATACAGTCGGTTGCAATCAGAATATCAAGCTCATCAGTGCTTCCGGGCAGAAGTACGGATTTTCCTTTGGAAACAGGCGAGAAACAGGTCAGCACTGTGTTGAGGTCTGCCCGAAGCTTTGGAATGGTGGTCTTTCCGTCAACCGTGCCGGTGATCTCTGCCGTTTCCAGCCCGAAATTCTCTTTTGCAAATTTACTGACGTTCGCAAAGAGATAGTCTGCGGTATCAGAGAACGCTGTGAAAATGATGATCTTCTTATTACCAGGATTGATTGGATGCTCGATTTTCTTCTGGATTAAACCAAATAATGTTTGCAGCTTCGTGTCATGCTCCGGCGTGATGTCGGCAATCATGAGGGACAGGAGTTCCAGATTATCTGCGTCCTTTTCCAGCTCGCGCATCCATGAAACATAGTCCATATCAGCGAGGTCAATTTTAACCTTCTTGCCGACAGAGAAGAAGTCAGTGTTCTGATCATCGTAATCAAAATCTTCTGTGTCGGAAATCTCAGTCAGATTCAGGACACAGTCCCCAGACTGATAATTTTTTATCGTCCCAATCGTATCGTCAATCAGCTTTTTAATACGGTCAATCGTCAGGCGGAAAGAAGCCACCGAGCTTTCCAGGCGCTTGAGGAGGTTGATGCTCATAAGGCGGCGAATGCCTTCTTCACGTCCTTGCTGGGTCAGGCTGTTTCCCTTGTGATGCGTCATGTCGATGTACTTTGCCAGTTTCGACGGCATGATATAATTCGACGGCGTATAGATCGTCAGGCTCAACGACATAAGCAGATTGTAAATATCGTTATAGTTGATCGCATCATTCAAATCGGTCAAGCAGGGACGTAGAGAAATCGGCGGCAGACGTTCCGGGAATTTGCCGATGTCAGAAGTATTGTAATACTTTTCGATGTGCTTTCTTGAGCGCGCAATCGTCACGCTGTCCAGCAATTCAAAGAAATCAAAATCCAGCGTCCGAAGAAGTTCGTCCGTCGTGCGTTCTTCGGCAGGGAGCTTGCTCCATGCGTTGAAGGCCTTCTGTGCCTGACGGAAAATTTCATCAATGCTTTTGGTTGTGTCGAGCTTTTTGCTCATCTGTGAGGCATCACCCTCATAGGCAAGTGCAAGCTGATTTTTGAGATCGATAAACTTGTTGTTGACTGGCGTTGCCGAGAGCATAAGTACCTTCGTTTTTACACCGGCACGAACTACTTTATTGAGTAGTTTCAGATAACGGTTTTCCTTTGCATCCTCACCGGACACCTCACCGCCGTTACGGAAGTTGTGGCTCTCATCAATGACAACAAGGTCATAGTTGCCCCAATTCAAGCGGTCAAGATCAATTCCGTTCGACTGTCCATGCTCGCGGGAAAGATCCGTATGATAGAGGATGTCGTACCTCAACCGGTCTGCTGCAATGGGATTGTTGATATAGTTGCCCTTGTATGTATTCCAGTTCTCAGAGAGCTTTTTCGGGCAAAGGACAAGTACAGATTTGTTGCGGTTCTCATAATACTTGATCACTGCAAGCGCAGTAAATGTCTTGCCGAGACCAACGCTGTCTGCCAGAATACAGCCGTTGAATTTCTCAAGTTTGCTGATGATGGCAAGAACTGCGTCGCGCTGGAAGTTATAAAGCATCCCCCAGATTTTACTTTCCTTAAAACCCGTTGCCTCGTTAGGCAATTCGTCTTCAGATATATCATCAAGAAATTCGTTGAAAATATTATAAAGCGCAACAGAATAGATGTATTCAGGTGCGTTTTCGCGGTATGCAGCAGAAATGTTTTCAATCACAACGTCTGTAACTTCTTGTAGTCTATTTTTATCATTCCAAAGTTGTTCAAAAAGTTTGAGAAAATAATTGGCATTCTCATAGCTTTCGGTTTTCTGTACCGGATAATAAGCGTTGTTGCCGCGCTCACAGCCGAGGTCAACAGTAGTAAAACCGTTGATCGGCATATAGGTACTTTCATCGACTGTCATAAAGCCCATCATCTGCTCCTGCGTGACATTCGACTTAAAAATGGCTTTGCGCCTGATCCAGTCTGCGCATTCTTTTGCAACCGCCTTTTGTGTCAGCTCATTGCGGAGTTTTACTTCAAACTCTGTGCCATATAAACTACGTTCTCTTGAAATGCGGGGAATGTAGAATTCCCGCTGTGCTTTAGGTGTTTTTTCAGTTACAAAAGTTGGGGAGGTAAAAATGAAACGCAGCTCATCGATGCTTTCAAGCTGCTTCTTCAACTCTTGGTATGCATAAATCGAAAAGCATGCCGCAGCGATAGATAGTTTACTCCCTGTCCGAATGCTTTCTTGCAGGTCGTTCTTGACGATATGATTGATATTATCGATGATTTGCATTTACCCACCTCAATAATTAGAGCTTTGTAATGATTTAGTTCCAATATCACCAGCAAGCGCCAAAGATTACTTTTTATCCGGCACGATCTCCACAATATCCTCGATTCTACAATCCAGCGCAGCGCAAATCTTCATGAGTATCTCCGTGGTAACATGTCCGTTCCGCCCCATCTTGGTGACGGATGCTGGGCTAATACCTGCCTTTTCACACAGGTCCTTTTTCTTCATGTCCTTAT